>ERZ1034925.19-NODE-19-length-142751-cov-35.866766_pt1 | contig 142751 bp, 121 predicted proteins | sample MGYA00520687_ERZ1034925 | MGnify/ENA primary metagenome ERZ1034925 (study PRJEB33766, sample SAMN09781758) | gut metagenome | biome: gut microbiome | host: Homo sapiens | place: Madagascar | study: EMG produced TPA metagenomics assembly of the PRJNA485056 data... | reverse complement strand
CTCAGGCGCGCCATCCACGCACTCCCCTCTCCCCTCTCCTCCCTCCTCCCAACTTTGTGCCGCACGGCGAATGCCGCGCGGGGCGCGCTCAGGCGCGCCATCCACGCACTGCCCTCTCCCCTCTTCTCCCTACCCTCTACTTCCTCGGACCGCACGGCGAATGCCGCGCGGGGCGCGCTCAAGCGCGCCATCCACGCACTGCCCTCTCCCCTCTTCTCCCTACCCTCTACATCTTCCATGCATCCCTTATTGCCTAGGACTTCTGCCGGCCGCATTCCCCGTGCGGCGATTTTTCTTTCGGGGACAGGCAGCAACGCCGAGGAGTTGCTTTCCCGTCTTGAGGCTGACCGTGCGTCAGGCAGGGGTGTCTCATTTGAGGTTTCCTGCCTTGTGACGGACGCACCGGCGACCAGCCGTGCGGCGGAGATTGCGGGGAAGTACGGTCTTCCGTTGGTTGCCGAGGACATACGGGAGTTCTACCATGCCCGCGGGCAGTCGAGGATTTCGATTGCAACACCTGAGGGGCAGCGCATTCGCGAGGAGTGGACGGATGCCTTGAGGCGCAGCCTGGAGCCGTACGGCGTGTCATTTGGAATCTTCGCGGGATTCGTGCCCTTGACCAACCTTACCGCCGAGCTTCCCTGTCTCAATGTCCATCCGGGGGATCTCACCTATTTGAAGGACGGGCGCAGGTATCTTGTCGGGTTGCACCAGATTCCTGTCGAACGTGCGATACTTGACGGGCTTGACTACCTGCGGTCGAGCGTCATCCTTGCGACTCCGGTGACAGGCAGTGGCGAGGACATGGACGGAGGGCCGCTACTGGGGATTTCGCCGCCAATGCAGATTGAGTGCACTGGCGAGGAGCTTGACGGATTCATGAAGATTGCCGCCGGGCGTCCTGCGAGGCGTCCCGTTGGTGGATTCAGGGACGCACTCGAGGAGTATGCGGTTTCCTGCCAGAATCGTCTCAAGGCCGAGGGCGACCTGGTCGTCTTCTATCCGGTTGTCAGGGACTTTGCGGACGACCGGTTCTATGCCGACGATTCAGGGAAGCTCTTCTTCCGCCAGGCTTCCGGCAAGTTCCTGCCGATATTGACTGTCCAGTACTCCAGGGACGGCTCCCGCGAACTTCTCTTTGGATAGCCGTGGTTTGGCCACGGGAGTTCTTGGAGCGATTATAGTCTCTCGCCCGCCGCGGGAGTAGCCGGGGGCTTTTTTCGGCGCCGCGGCGCCATCCATTCCACAGCAGAAGAGGAGACCACTTAGGATGAAGAAGTACATCTGCAAGGTATGCGGTTATATCTATGATCCAGAGGTTGGCGACCCCGACCAGGGGGTTGCTCCGGGAACAGCCTTCGAGGACCTTCCTGACACATGGGTCTGCCCCGAATGCGGGGTGGGCAAGGACGAATTCGAGCCCGTCGAGTAGGCTCTCTTGCCAAGTTTTTGCTGTAAGTGTCTGGCTTGCAGGATGTTATGATTGTCCGCGCAGGCCAGGCGCGAACTTTTAGGAGGGGAGAGGATGCGCCGTCCCATTGGCTGGGTTGACAGAAGTTCTCCTGACGGCAGGCGTCAGGTCCAGGTTGAGATTTTTGCCGACACCATACGGTGGCGTTTTCGCACTCCCGACTCGGAGAAGTGGGTTGACGGCGTTCCGACGCCTGAGAACTGGGATGAGCTGGAGGGCAAGTTGCGTCAGCTTTTGCAGCGTGGCCATTTATTTGACAAGGAGTTGTCCCTTGTCCGGCGCCTGCGTCCTAACTGATTAGTTTCTTTTTTCTTAATGTCTGACAGAGAGCAATTTGAGTTTTACGTGACTGCGGCGCCGGGCACTGAGAAGGTGTTGCGTGACGAGTTAAGCGACCTTGGTTTTCGTTCTGCCCGCCTCAACTCTGGCGGGATTCCCTTTCACGGGGTCATGGAGGATGGCTGGAAGGCCTGTCTTCACACCCGCGTGGGGCAGCGTGTCATGCTTGTCCTTGGCCGTTTTCCCGCCCAGTCCCTGGAGGAGCTTTACGAGCGTGCCCTGTCCTTGCCCTTCGAGAGGTTTCTGACGCCTGAGCAGACCATTTCCTGCGGCGCCTTTGCGCATCCGTCCTGCGGCGAGAATCCCGATTTTGTGGCTGTTAGGCTGAAGGACGCGATTGTCGACCGCCAGCGTCGCCTCTTCCACGGCGAGCGTTCGAGCGTTTCCCGGACCGATCCCGACCTCCGCGCATTTGCGTACTGGGGGCGTGACAGGGCGACGATTTACCTTGACATGTCCGGCGAGCCTCTTTTCAAGCGCGGGTACCGTGTCGCCGGCGGCGAGGCTCCTCTCAAGGAGACCCTGGCCGCCGCAATCCTGCGCCTGACCGACTGGGACGGGCAGGCCCCGTTGCTGGATCCCATGTGCGGTTCCGGGACTCTTCTCATCGAGGGCGCCATGTGGGCCGCGAATATTGTGCCCGGCATCTTCCGCCAGCGTTTTGGCTTTGAGCGCTGGGCATCCTTCGGGGCGCTTCAAGCCCAGGCGATGAAGGAACTCCGCGGTGCCGCAAGGCGTGGCGCCACCGGCCAGCTTCCCAAGATTGTGGGGTGCGACCTGGATCCCAAGGCGCTTGAACTGGCGGCGCAGAATGCACGCAGCGCCGGGCTTGGCGGCAAGATTTCCTTCAGGTCGATACGGCTGAAGGAGTTGCAGAGCGACGGACAGAGGCGCCTGGTCGTCACAAATCCCCCATACGGAGTGCGACTCGACGCTGAAAACCGCCTCTACCAGGAACTTGGAAACGCGGTCGCCCGCATGAAGAACTGCCGTGTCGCGGTCCTCGCGGGGTCCCCCCAGTGTGTCCGGTGCATTCCCCTGCGCCCGGTGGGGCGATTCCCGCTTAAGAACGGTAACATTGACTGCCAGCTGACTATCTACGAGGTCTGAGATACATGTCCGACCTCGATGCCAGTCCAGTTGTGCTGTCGGCAGCATCCCTCAGCGCGAATATCGGCGAGCGTCTTCTGATAGACGACCAGGAGTTCATACTCAGGGAGGGTGAGCGTGTCGGGCTTGTCGGCCGCAATGGAGCCGGCAAGTCGTCGCTCCTGAGAATCCTTGCGGGGCGCGACCACTTCTATTCCGGCGAAATCAGCTGCCGCAAACTTCTCAGGTGCGCCTATCTTCCACAGGCAATCGAATTGGATGATGCGCGGACGGTTCGGGAGAACATCCTTGACGGCGCACGGGCGACCCTTGAAATCGTCGCCAGGTATGAGCGTCACGACCCCAGGATGCGCCAGGAGGAGTTCGAGGAGCTGGAGAGGCAGATTGCCGCGCGGGATGGCTGGAATGTCGAAACCCGCATGAACGAGCTGGCCACATCCCTCTCGGTGCCGCCGTTGGACCGGCTGGCGGGAACCCTTTCCGGCGGTGAAAAACGGCGCGTCGCAATCTGCCGGACACTCATCGACAAGCCTGAACTCCTGCTGCTTGACGAGCCGACGAACCACCTTGACACGGAGACAATCGAGTGGCTGGAGGAGTATCTTGGGCGCCAGAGATGCACCTGCCTCTTCGTCACCCACGACAGATACTTCCTCGACCGTGTCTGCACCAGGATTCTAGAGCTCCAGAACGGGATTCTATACAGCTATCCCGGCAACTACAGCGAATTTCTGCGCAGGAAGGAGCTGCGTGAGGAGGAGGCGTCCCAGGCCGAGGAGGCCCGCCTGGCCTTCATCCGCCGCGAGATCGACTGGATACGCCGTGGCCCCAAGGCACGCGGCACCAAGTCGCGAAGCCGCATACAGCGGTTCCAGGAGGCCGTTGACGCGGGGCCGCCCCCCGAGGAGCGTGACGTCGAACTCCTCATGCCGCCGCCGGCTCCCTTCGGGGACATAATCGTCAAACTGTCGGATGTCGCCCTGGAACGTGGGGGCCATGCCCTCTTCAGCCATCTTTCGGTGGATTTCACACGGGGGATGCGGCTGGGAATCCTGGGCCGCAACGGACTTGGGAAGACCAGTCTGCTGAAGCTTCTGCTGGGGGAACTCCAGCCAACCTCGGGAAACGTGCGCATCGGTCCCAAGGTGGAGTTCAACTACGTGGACCAGCATCGCGCCTCCCTGAACGACGAAAGGACCGTCCTGGAGGAGATAGGGGAGGGCAACGATTTCGTCATGTTCGGCAACCGCAAGGTTGCGATTTGGACATATCTGCGGCGATTCCTCTTCCAGGACGAGGAGATTACGACGAAGGTGGGAGAGCTTTCAGGCGGTGAAAGGAACCGGCTGCTCCTGGCGAAGATTCTGAAGAGGGGGGGCAACTTCCTGCTGATGGACGAGCCGACCAACGACCTCGACCTGCCAACGCTGCGGCTGCTCGAGGAGTCGTTGATGGACTTTGGCGGTTGTGTCGCAGTGGTCTCCCACGACAGGTACTTTCTAAATAGAGTCTGCACGCATATCCTTGCATTCGAAGGAGATGGAAGGATATTTTTCCAGCCTGGCGACTATCAGTACTACTTGGAGAAGCGTGACGGGCGGCGCGCCCAGGAGCGTGCCGAGCCGCCGAGGAAGGAACCGTCCGCGGCGCCGTCTTCTTCTGCGAAGCAGGTCAGGAAGCCCCGCCTTAGCTGGAAGGAGCAGCGTGAGTTGGAGGGGATGGAGGAGTCGATTCTTGCGGCCGAGGAGAGGGTCTCCGAGATAGAGTCGATCTTTGCCGACGCCAACTTTCACGCCAAGTATGGGTCTCGCACATCCGAGTTGACGGCGGAGCTTGAGAGTGCTAAGCGCGACGTCGAGGCGAAGTACCAGCGGTGGCAGGAGCTCCTTGAGAAGTCCCAGGCCGCCGGGGCGTGACCGGGGCGTGTCCTGCCTGCCCTGCATTCAAGTTCTTGGATTGTCCCTGCGCATCTGGTTATGGCTTGCGTGCGCACGGACTATATTAACCTTTCTTTCCCAGTGTCTAGGATTGCGCTGGCGAGACGGGATTTTGGAGGAGGAAACAGAATATGTCAGAAGATAGCAACATCACACCACGTCAGTTTACGCCAAGGGCGCGCCAGGTGGTCGACTTGTCCCAGAGGTTTGCCCGCATGAACTCGAAGTCATGCGTCGGGACGGAACACCTGCTGATAGCGATTTTGAAGTCGAAGACGGCCATTTCGAAGAATTTCCTTGAGAAGCAGAATGTTGACGTCGACACCTTGGTTTCGGACATTATTGGCAGGCTTTCCAAGAAGCCCAAGGAGGTTCCGCCAGACTCCGGGGAGCCGTTGCCCTATTCCGCCCGTGCGCGCATGGTCATCGCCCTTTCCCTCAAGGAGGCGCTTTCGCTTGGATTTCAGTTCATCGGCGTCGAGCATCTTTTCCTGGCGATTTTGAAGGAGGACGGTGGCATTGCCGCGGATGTGCTTCGGGAGCATGGAATCACCTACGACGCCTTCCGCAAGTGGATTTACCAGACTCTGGATCCAAGGTACATCCCCGAGGATACCGTTGGGGAAATCGAGGGGGAGCCAGGCGCGGCGGGCGACTCCGCGGAGGCAGGCCCGGAGGATTCCGATGCGCCGCGGGGGCGCAACCGCCCGCTGAACGAGGAGGAGCGTGGCGGACGCGGCAACGGCCGTGGAAGCGGCGGGCGCGGTGAACGCACGCCTGCGCTCAAGACATACGGGCGCGACCTGACCGAACTCGCCCGCCAGGGCAGGCTTGATCCCGTGATTGGACGCGCCAGGGAGATTGACCGCATCATCCAGATTCTGAGCCGCAGGACCAAGAACAATCCCGTGCTGATTGGCGAGGCCGGCGTCGGCAAGACGGCGGTCGTCGAGGGGCTTGCCCAGGCGATTGTCTCGGGGAATGTCCCCGACAACCTGAAGAACTCCACCATCATCGCCCTGGATTTGAGCCTTCTTGTCGCGGGTTCGAAGTACCGCGGCCAGTTCGAGGAGCGCCTTAAGTCCGTCTTGAAGGAGACATTGGATGCCGGCAACATCATCCTCTTCATCGACGAGATCCACACCATGGTCGGCGCCGGCGCCGGCGAGGGGACGATGGATGCGGCGAACATAATGAAGCCGGCCCTGTCCCGTGGTGAAATCCAGGCGATTGGAGCCACGACGATGAACGAGTACCGCAAGAGCATCGAGAAGGACTCTGCCCTTGAGCGCCGTTTCCAGTCGGTGATACTCAACCCGCCGTCCGTCGAGGACACAATCAAGATTCTCGAGGGGCTCAAGGGCAAATACGAGGAGTATCACTGCGTCGCGTATCCCGAGGAGAGCATCCGCACTGCGGTCAAACTTGCCGACAGGTACATTCCCGCAAGGTTCTTCCCCGACAAGGCGATTGACGTGCTTGACGAGGCGGGGGCGCGCTCACGCGTCCACCTGGAGCATCGTCTCCCTGACGTGTCGGGGCTGGATGCCGCCATCAAGAAGGCCGAGGAGGAGAAACTGGATGCGGCGATGAAGCAGGACTTCGAGGGGGCGGCGCGCTTCCGCGACAAGCAGGTCGAGCTTGAGAAGCAGCGTGCGGGGATTCTCGGCCAGTGGGAAAAGTCCAGCGACCATACGCGCCGCGTCATCAGCCCCGATGACATGCGCGCCGTCGTCGCGTCCATGACGGGGATTCCCCTCACCCGCATGGAGGAGAAGGAGGTGGAGCGCCTTGTCAAGATGGAGGACAACCTGCGCAAGGAGATCATCGGGCAGGACGAGGCGATACACGCCGTCTGCCGTGCGCTCCGGCGTTCCCGCGCCGACCTGAAGGATCCCCGGCGCCCAATTGGAAGCTTCCTCTTCCTGGGGCCGACGGGCGTTGGCAAGACCTACCTTGCGAAGAAGCTCGCCGAATCCATGTTCGGCGACGCGGACGCGCTCATCCGCATCGACATGTCCGAATACATGGACAAGTACAATGTCTCGCGCCTGGTCGGCGCCCCTCCCGGCTATGTCGGCTACGAGGAGGGAGGCCAGCTCACCGAAAAGATCCGGAGGCGCCCATACAGCGTCGTCCTGCTTGACGAACTCGAGAAGGCCCATCCCGACGTCAGCAACATCCTCCTTCAGATCTTCGAGGAGGGGCAGCTCACCGACGGCCTTGGCAGGACGGTCTCCTTCAGGAACGCGGTGATTGTGATGACCTCCAACGCAGGCGCGCAGCGTTTCTCGAAGCCGGCCAGCCTGGGGTTCGGCGCAGGGGACGAGGAGGCGGAAAACGCCGGCATGCGTGAAAGAATCCTTGAGATTGCGAAGAAGACCTTCCGGCCTGAATTCCTGAACAGGCTCGACGACATCATCGTCTTCCGCAGCCTTGGCCGTGACGACATCCGCAAGGTCATCGACCTGGAGGTGAGCGTCATTGCGAAGCGTCTTGCCGCGAAGGGGCGCGAGCTTTCCCTGACTCCCGCCGCGCTGGACTATGTCCTCGAGAAGGCGTACAGCACCGACTTTGGCGCCCGCGAGGTGCGCCGTGTCATCGAGCAGCAGATTGAGGATCCTCTTGCGGACCAGATTCTTCTCCAGAAGGAGGGCTCCGAGACCGCCCGGATTGTCGTCGACCACCCGGAGGGCGCCACGTCCCTCGCATTTTCCTTTCTTCCGGCCCTGAAGGCCCCTGAACGCCCCTCCATCGTTGAAATCGACGAGAACGGGAAGGCTCCTGCCGAAAAGGCGGAGCCAGAGCCGGTTCCCGCCCCGGCGGTCGAGGAAGACGCCGCTGCGCCGAAGAAGCAGCGCAGGAAGCCCAGGGGGCACAAGACTCCTGAGGAGTTGAAGTAGGGCTTGGGAATCCAACGACAAAAACCACCACACTCCACGCAAAGATGGGCTACCAGTTGATTCTGCGTAAAAACACGGGGCAGGACGTCTCCGGACTCTTTGCGCGTGGAGTCTGCCTTGACTTTGACGGGCGGTCCTTTGAAGTTGGCGCCGGGCTGGGGCTTGCCGACGGGTATGCCCTGGAGTTTGTGGAAGACGGGCGCCAGGTCTCGGTTCACAACAAGGGGGCGCTGCCTGTCACGCTTGGTGACGGCGTTGCGGTTGCGCCTGGAGAGTCGGCTGTAATCCGCCATGGCGCCACGGTCGCCGCGGGCGAGACGGAGATCCACCTCTACCAGCTGCGCCCCCGCCCCCGTCCGTCCCGCCTTGCCGGTGCGGTGGGCGTGGTCTCCATCGTCGGTGTCCTTGTGGCATTGTTCCTGGAGATTGGCGCGATAGTCGGCCTGCCGTCGTTTTTGATTCGCAGCGACGCAGTCCGCACCCAGGTGGAGGTGCAGGAGTTGACCGACCGTGTGGACGAGCTTCGGAAGCGCCTCAACAGCCGTGAACTCGCCTCTGCGGTGGAGAAGGACTCCCTTTCCTCCGCGTACCTTTCTTCGTTGCAGGGTGAAATGGAACACCGTGTCGCATATCTCCGAAGGTATGCCGACTCCCTGACCCACGAGGAACGCCGCCAGCAGCTTGACAACCTTGACCGCCTGGAGAAGATTCTCGACAAGTTCTCCGAGTCCTCCGCAGTGACCCCGCCGCTTCCGGAAGTCCAGATTGACGACCCTGTCCGCCAGCTTATTGAAAACGAGTGACAATACAACTCCGCTCCAAATGACCAGATCTCTCACCGACATCCTTTCCTCCTTTCCGAGATGCCGCATAGGAGTCCTCGGCGACCTCATGCTTGACCGCTACTGCTGGGGGCAGGCAACGCGGATTTCCCAGGAGGCCCCCGTCCCCGTGGTGCTTGTCAAGCGTTCGACCCACGTGCCTGGCGGCGCGGCCAATGTCGCCAGGAATGTGCTGTCCCTGCGGGGGAAGGTCTCCGTCTTCGGATGCGTTGCCGACGACGAGGACGGGCGGATTCTCATCAGCCTGTTGAAGGACGGCGGCGCTGACACCACGGGCGTCTACGAGGTCGAGGGCGGCCACACCACTGTCAAGACCCGTGTGCTGGCAGGCAACCAGCAGGTCTTGCGTGTCGACAGGGAGTTTCCCGAGGAGATTACCGAGAAGCTCCGTGGCAAGATTCTCTCGAAGCTGGAGGCTTCCCTGAAGGCGGGCGAGCTTGACGCCCTGGTCATGGAGGACTACGCCAAGGGAGTCTTCACGAAGGAGTTCATGGAGCGCGCGGTGGAATTGGCGACCCATTACGGCGTCCTTTCGACCCTCGACCCCCACCCCGCCCACGGGTTTGACGTCAAGGGTCTTACCCTGATGACTCCGAACCGCATGGAGGCGTTTTCGCTGGCAGGCGTCACCTTCGACGCCGGCATTGGCGACCCTGCCCATGATCTTCCGCTCAAGCACGTGGGGGATGTGCTGATGGGCAAGTGGAATGCCGAGATGCTTCTCGTCACGCTAGGCGCCGAGGGCATGGCGCTCTTCAGGAAGGAGCGTTCCAAGCCCCTTGTTATTCCGACCCAGGCACGCCAGGTATTCGACGTGTCGGGGGCCGGCGACACGGTCATGGCGACCATGACGCTTGCGATTTGCGCCGGCGCGCCCGCCGCACAGGCCGCATCTCTGGCGAACAGCGCCGCAGGGGTGGTTGTGGGATATGTCGGCACCAGGGCAATCGAGGCGGATGAGCTTCGGGAAGTCGTGAAGGGACGATAGGAGTCCTGCCGCCAATGGAAAAGAGCATCTTCCTTGCATCCAAGCGCGATGCATCCCTCAGAAGAGGGCACCCATGGATTTTCTCGGGCGCAATCCACCGCGTCGTCGGCAATCCGCAGCCGGGTGAAACTGTCGCGGTGCGTTCCGCGGCGGGCGAGTTTCTTGCATGGGCGGCTTATTCGCCGGTTTCGCAGATACGCGCCAGGGTCTGGTCCTTCAGGGAGGAGGAGACCATAAACGGGGAGTTCTTTGGACGGCGCATCCAGGATGCCCTGGCTTACCGTCTTGCCAATGGCTTCCGCGACACCGAGGCCTTCCGGCTGGTCCACGGAGAGGCGGATGGACTGCCCGCGCTGGTCGTGGACAAGTATGGCCCATTCCTCTCCTGCGAATTTCTCGCGGCAGGCCCGGAGGCCTGGAAGCGGGCGATTGTGGAGAAGCTCTCCAGTCTGCCGGGCGTCCGCGGCATCTACGAGCGTTCCGATGCTGAGTCCCGCAGGCGAGAAGGCCTCGAGGAGTCCACGGGGGTGTTGTGGGGCGAGGAACCCCCGGGGGATTTCACGATTGTCGAAAACGGCGTCAGGTACAGGATGGACATGCCTGGCGGCCACAAGACAGGCTTCTACCTCGACCAGAGGGACAATCGCCTTGCGGTGGACTCCCTGGCCAGCGGGCGTTCCGTGCTGGACTGCTGCTGCTACAGCGGCGCATTCGGCATCAGGGCGGCCCTTGCGGGCGCAAGAAGCGTCCGATTCCTGGACTATGCCTCCGGCGCAATCGAACTTGCCAAGGCCAACGCCGCCCTCAATGGACTGTCCGGGGACGGGCGGCTCTCCTTCGAGCAGGCTGATATGTTCCAGCAGCTGAGAAGATACCGCGACAGCCGCCAGACCTTCGACGTGGTGGTGCTAGACCCGCCAAAGTTTGCCTCGACCAAGGGGCAGCTGCTGAAGGCGGCCCATGGCTACAAGGATATCAACCTCCTGGCGTGCAAGCTCCTCAATCCGGGAGGCACGCTGCTGACATACTCCTGCAGCGCCGCAATGACTCCGGAGTTCTTCAGGACGATTGTCGCGGAGGCGTTGACGGACGCACGGAGAGGCGCACGCCTGGTGCGGAGCTTTTCCCAGGCACCCGACCACCCCCAGAGCCTGGCATTTCCGGAAGGACATTACCTGACAGGACTGCAGCTGCAGCTTGACTAGGAAGCAAACCCAAAAGACCACACAGTTTTCAAGGTGACTGAAATCGCGTCACAATTGAGTACCGCCCTTAAGACCCAGACCAGGCAGGGTCTGGAGTTGACGCACGAACAGCGCCTCGGGCTGGAAGTGCTCCAGAAGAACGCGATGGAGCTCCAGAACGAAATCAGCACCCGCCTCCAGACCAACCCGATGCTGGTGGAGGTCCAGTCCCCCTGCGTCGTCTATGAGAATGAATTGCCTGTGCCAGCGGGCGACGGCGCCCAGGCGCGGGAGGAAAGGGAGATGGACGGCGATGGAGGCGAGTTCCGCGACCGGCTCATCCAGAATTCGGTGGAAGGGGCGCCAGACCCCGCCGAGGCGGTGAAGTCCGAAGGCGCCGACGGACTGCAGGATGACAGGTATGCCTGGGAGATGACAAGCGCACCCTGGGACGCGGATGCCGATGAACGGCGGCAGCATTTCTTCGATTCATATTCCCGTGACCCGGGATTCCTGGCGCTTCTGCTGCAGGAGTGCGTAGGCACAATACAGGGGGATGAAAAGTTCCGCGAATTGTGCCGCAAGCTATGCCTTGCAGTGGACGAGGCGGGGTATCTCCAGGGGACCGACGAGGAGCTCTGCGAACAGACTGGCGCCACGCCGGAGGAACTCCACAGGGGAATCCGCGCAATCCAGTCCCTCGAGCCTCCTGGCATAGGCGCACGGTCGCTCAAGGAGTGCCTCCTGCTTCAGCTTGCACGCGAAAACCAGGAGGATTCCATCGACTGGCAGATTGTCTCCAACCACCTTGACGACCTCTCCAAGAACCGTCTCCCTGCGATTGCAAGGGAGCTGGGGTGTTCCCTGGAGGATGTGCAGGATGCCGCCCGGAGAATCCGGTTGCTCAATCCAAGCCCGGGCAGCGAGCTGCACTGCGAGACCGTCCCAACAATCCTCCCGGATGTCTATGTGGAACGCGACAAGCTTGGGCAGTGGTCGATCCGGATGAACCGCGACGCCTTTTCGATTCTTGCGCTTGACGAGGGATATCTCAAGATGCTCGCCCAGGAGGATCTTGACAGGCAGACCCGCGACTACCTCAAGAAGAATCTCGGGGAGGCGACTACCTTCATCCATGCAATTGACGAACGCCAGAGGACAATCGAGCGCATCGCGGTGGTCTTGCTTGCGCTCCAGGGAAAGTTCTTCGAGACAGGCTGCCCGGAGGATCTGCGGCCTCTGAATCTCGACCGCGTTGCAGACCGCCTCGGCCTCGCCGGCAGCACGATTTCACGCGCAATCGCCGGAAAGTTCATGTGGACTCCCTGGGGAATACGCAGTTTCAAGAGCTTCTTCTCCTCTGGTTACCGCTCCCAGTCAGGCGAGGAGGTCTCAAGCCTGAAGGTGCGCATGCGAATCAAGGAGATCATTGGCGGCGAGGATTCGAAGCATCCCGTCTCCGACCAGGAGATTTCCGACAGGCTCAAGAAGGAGGGATTCACTGTCAAGCGCAGGACAGTCGCCAAGTACCGTGAGCTTGACGGGATTCCCACATCCTCCCAGCGGAGAGTCCACGGATGAGCTGTCTGGCTGGCATCGACCGCATTGGGTCGGCGGGCCTCGCCGGACGCAAATGCGCGTTTTTGACAAATTCCGCGGCACTGTCCAGGGATGGACGCCGCGCGGTCGAGGCCGCGATGGATGCGGGCGTGAGGCTCGTCAGGCTTCTCTCTCCCGAACATGGGCTTGACCTCCAGGCGGCGGAGGGCGTGCACGTCTCCTCCGGCAAGGATTCCGCCACGGGACTGCCAGTCTCCAGCCTCTACGATGGCAGCCGCGAAGTCTCCACTGGGGTTTTCGAGGGCGTTGATGCTGTGCTTGTGGACCTTCCTGACGTGGGCGTCAGGTATTTCACATACGCGGACGCCCTTTTCAGAATGATGGACGCCTGCGCGTCCGCGGGACGCGACCTGGTTCTTCTTGACCGTGCAAATCCTCTTGGACGCACCCTGGAGGGTCCCCTTCTGGAGATGCGCCACGCCTCGGATGTAGGCAGGTTCCCAGTCCCAGTGCGCCACGGCATGACCCTCGGCGAATACGCGATTCTGGCAATGGAGAGGTTCGGAGTCGCACCCGGACTCCGCTTCACGGTCGTCCCGCCGCTATTCTCCATTTCCTCAGCCGACTCATGCTTCCTGGACTTTGGATGCGCCTGGACAGCACCATCGCCAAATCTCAACTCCTTCGAGGCGCTCTGCTGCTATCCGGGAACCTGTCTCTTCGAGGGAACAAATCTTTCAGAGGGCAGGGGGACGGATACCCCGTTCCAGTTGGTTGGCGCCCCTTTCGTGGAGTCGGACGCCATTCTGGCCGCCCTCGAAGGCCGATGCTTCCCGGGGCTTGAACTGGCGCCCGCAACATTCACGCCAAAGTCTGGCAAGCACGCGGGCGATATGTGCCACGGCGTCAAGTTCTCCGTGATGGATGCGCGCAAGTGCCGGGCATTCGAGGCCGCGCTGAGGATCCTTGACGCGGCACGCAGGCTCTTCCCCGAGTTTTCATTCAAGGCGGAACACTTCGACCATCTCCTCGGAAGCCAGGGGTTCCGGCTGGGGACCGAATCACTGGAATCACTCCTCTCGCGCGCTGAATCCGAGTGCGCCACGTTTAAGCAAAAATGAAAAACAAGATTGTCTCATTGGATACATCCTTCGGTTTCTCCATCGCGATTGCGGATGATGACGGAGGAATTCTGGTGGAGCGCGCTCTTTCGGCCGTGGGGCGGGAGAGCGATCGCCTCCTTGTCCCCTGGATTGTCGAGAGCCTTGCAGAAGCCGGCGCAACGCTGAAGGACGTGAGCAGGTGGACGCTTGGCACGGGGCCCGGTTCATTCGCAGGGCTTCGTTGCGGAATCGCAGTCGCAAAGGGCGCCGCCCAGGCAAATGGCGCAATCCTGCGGGGAGTCCCCTCGGCATACGCGCTGGCAACCGCCGCGCCAGGTTCCGCCAAGACAGTCGGGGTCATCCACGATGGACGCTGCGGGGAATTCCTCTTCACACGATTTCTCAGAGACGAGGCGGGAACACTCGTGATGGAGGGGACCACGGAGGCACTCCACCCCGCAGCCCTAGACGAGGAGGCACGACGCTGCGATTCGTATGTGACCCTCCAGAAGCAACTGCTTGAACAGGCGCCAAAGGATGTCGCCGAAAGGGCGACCGTCGTCGACAGCGTTCCAGCCACTGCGCTTCTGGCCGCGCCAGAGGCTCTCTATCCTTGGCCGACGGACTGGAATGCCTGCGAAAAGTCCACCGAACCACTGTATGTCAGGCAGGCAGTCTTCGTCAAGCCGGCCACCCTAAGAAGTCTTTCCACAAAGGATTAGGGCAGACAGGGATGCTTGTGTCGTCGCCAAGTTGGAAAAGCAGGTTGTTATAACTAATTAACACTCTAGACTGCAATTAGTTATCCCAATTACACACCCGTCTTTTCCCAAGTGAGGAGGGAGGACCTGCCTCCGTGAAGCCGCGGTGTTGCAAGCGAAGAGTCTGACAGTTTCTTATAACATACTGCAAACAAGCATGTTAGTGAATTATTTGCTCCCTGTCTCCGCCAGTCGCTTCCGACTTTGTTTCCTGCGGAGGTTGCGCCTGCGTCAGCAAGCTATATTAAATCTGTTTTTCACCCGTTGTTTTTTCACCCATACCGGAGTTTTTTCATGATGAAGCGCATTTTAGTTTTGTTGACCGCGTTGATTTCGGCTGCCTGCCTAGGCGTCGAGATTAATGTCAACGGCAATTTCAAGAATCTCGACAGTACCGGCATGCCCTACTGGTGGATGCGTAACCAGTGGAGTGGCTACAACAATCCTCCCTGTGACATTGAAGTCATCCAGGGCGGCGGCCTTGACGGCAATTCGTTTCACGTGTCCAATGTCCAGAGTGCCAGTGGTTCTGGCATCAACACCAAGTTCTATCCCGGCACCTGCGGCGACGTCCTGCGGATCTCCTTCAGGGCTCGAGGAACAGGCAATGCGGACATCCACCTTTACTTCAGGACCGTCACGGACGAATGGAACTTCCAATCCCCCCAGATCGAGAAGTTCAAGCTGACGGGCGAATGGCGCAACTACATGTTCAACCTGAAGGTGCTGAACGGAGCCGCCGGCGAGACGGGCTCCTTTGACATCGCCCTCCATGTCGAGAAGGAGGGCGAGCTCGAGATGTCCGATTTCAAGGTTAATCAGATTCCTGGCGAATATCTCGGCAGCGAACCCTTCCCGCAGCAGTGGACGCTCTTCGGACCATTCGACCGCGACTACACGCCCACCGCGGACGAGTTGACGAGCATGCCCGAAACCCTCAACGGAGTCGAGGGCAGGACATTCCGCCTTGACAGCAATACGCTGGACTTTGCGAGGCTCTTCGGGCCTGGCGAACGCAAGTGCGGCTGGGCATTTGCCGTCCTGGACTCCCCGATTGACTGCGCCTACTCGATTGGCGCGGGCGCCGACTGGTGGATGCAGGTCTTTGTCAACGGCGGGATTGTCATTGACACCATGGATTCCGGCAATGGCGACGGCAACTACTCCATTTGGAACCACATTGGCGAGACCCGCCTTGTCAAGGGCACCAACATCATTGCCGCGAAGATTGTCACCGGCAGCGCCAGCTCCATCCTGAAGATTGGCGGCCCCCTCGACCTGGCCGCGAAGGATATCAAGCTGAAGCTCTCCAAAATGGAATGGATTGAGTCCTTCGACGGCGAAACCATCTCCTGCACCGGCAATCCCGAAATCATCGTGGACATTCCGACGCCCGGCCTTCTGACCCCCACCGGCCAGGCGGTCTTCCGCACCACGGGCAAGGTCACCATCGACCAGCCTGTCGGCGCATTCGCATTCCCGTCAGACCCCAATACCTACCGCGCCATCGGAGTCCGCGTCCAGAAGATCGCAAACGACTCGACAGGCGAGCTGTCGATGACGCTGGACGGCATTGGAAGCAATATCAAGCTCCTGCTGCGCAGAGAGGCCGGAAGCGACCAGATTTCCATGACGGCCAGCATGGACGGCGATGTCCTCGACAGCACCCTGCTTGATGTGTCGTCACTTCCCTACGACATCCTCTTCGGCATCAATAAATCCGGAAAGTTCGCCGCCATTGCGACAAGCCTCTCCGCCGGCACCCAGACCTACTTCTCCGGCGACACCACCTTTGCCATGAGCAACGAGATTGTCACCCCGAGACTCGAGTGGGAGAGCATCGGCGGCAGCGAGAGCACCCTTGTGATTGACAACTACCTGGTTGGCCTCGCGCTGCCCCAGGGCGCGGCGATCCAGATTCCCTACATCGTGGAGCCCGACAGGAACTTCGACCCCGTGGCTGCCGGATGGCCTCTGATCTTCGAGGACAACTTCGACGGCGACACCCTTGACCAGACCAAGTGGATGTACAGCACCTGGGGATGCCACATTCCCTTTGTCACCGTCCACGACGGCACTCTTGACATCAAGTGCGACTGGGACGAAGACCACACCAAGCTCGTCACCGGCTATATCAAGACCCGCGAGTTCTACAAGTACGGATATTTCGAAGCCCGCTGCAAGTTCCGCAAGAGCTCCGGCTGGTGGTCTGCCTTCTGGCTCTATGGCGACGAGAATGCCAACCCATTCTACGACGGCTTTGAGATTGACATCTTCGAAGACTACTACCTGGGATACCGCGGCCCTGAAAGGCCGGCCACCCACAAGATGGACTTCAACCTCCACGTCTACTCGGGCGAAACCCTCAAGAGCTGGAACTTCAACTCCGAGCCAGGAAACTACCTCGACGGCTTCCACACAGTCGCAGTCAAGTGGACACCCTTCGAAATCACATACTACCTGGACGGCAAGATTGCCAAGTCCTCTGCAAACCACAGCCCGTACGACACGGCCACCTTCGATGCCTTCTACCACTCCGCAGGATTCTCACCCCTCAGGGCAATCCTCAGCGGCCAGCCCAGGTCCAATACCGGCGGCGACCCCAAGTACGGCACCTTCCCGGAGAGCTTCTACACCGACTATGTCCGAATCTACGCCATGCCCGAGCCTGAAAACGGCCTGAAGATCGCCTGGGCGGAAAAGCCGGAGAATTCATCGGCAAACTACGGCGACACCCTCCACTTCTCCGCGGATGTGCAGGAGGGCGACAGCGACATCCTCGCAGTCTACCTCTTCGACAGCGGATATCTCATCGACTACAAGACCGAGCCGCCATACAACTTCGACGTGATCCTCACCAAGGAGTTCTATGACTCCACATTCTACGTCCGTCCTGGACGCCAGAACATCATCCCCGACTTCTCACAGAACATCCACGCGTACGCCATCTATGTCCAGGACAAGGCCGGCAACGTCGTCCACACGGAGCCCTACCTGCTCGCACGCATCGTCAACGACTCCTGCAAGAAGAGCACGCCATACCAGGGCACGCCCCAGGAGATTCCGGGGACTGTGGCACTCGCGGACTATGACGAAGGCGGGCAGGGCGTCGCCTACTACGACACCACGCCTGGAAACAACAGCACCTCCAAGCACGAGCGCGAAAGCGACGTGGACGTCTCCAAGGACGGCACAATCGGACACATTGCGGCAGGCGAGTGGATCAACTACACCGTCAATGTCAGGGAAGCCGGCAGATACAAGGTCACACTCCCATACGGCACGGCGACGGCGCAGCACCGCCCCGTCAAGCTCTTCCTCGACTTCCAGCCCAATGAGATTGCATCGTTCGACATCTTCGGATTCGGACAGCAGCACTACGCGCTCGACAAATCCTCCAACGCAATCGTCGAACTGCCTGCCGGACGCCATGTCCTTACGCTGAACTTCCTTGTCGGCTTGAACGTCAAGGAACTCATCTTCGAGAAAATCGACTAGCCCAGGCAAGCCTGGTTTCGGGCCGAGGCCCTGGCCAGTTGGGTGACTTATATATAACCCATTGCAACTCAATGGGTTATATATAAGTCACCATCACTAGGCCCCATTGTAGGCCAAAATGCTTTTTTTAAGGAACCACTTGCTTTTCGATGTGTTTTTCCCATAATACCAACTGATGGGCAATCCCATTCTTCTCACAGCCTTTTCGGTTGTCATCTACCACCCAATAACCATAAGAAACCAATATCCATGAAGAAATCCTTCACACTCATTGAATTGCTGGTCGTGATTGCGATCATCGCAATTCTTGCCTCCATGTTGCTGCCCGCGCTCTCCAAGGCCCGCGAGAAGGCCCGCGCCATCAGCTGCACCAACAACCTGAAGCAGATCCAGCTTGGCAATCTTCTCTATGCCAACGACTATGACGACTACCTGCCGCCGCTTCACTACCGCATCAACGAGCCCCCACCGGGAAGCAACCCCTGGACTCCTGCCTGGGACAACATCCAGATGGCCGACGTGACCTACTGGTTCACCCTGAACCCGATTATTCCCGGCACCCCGATGTTCGGCAGCGAATGGAGGGAGAAGGATCCCCGCTCGCATGTTCCAGATGACCAGACTGCCGCCGACAAGTCCAGCTGGCACAAGGTTCTTCTGTGCCCATCCTGCCCCACCAGCAAGCGCGTCATGGGAAACATCAGCTACCAGGCCTCCATCGGAATGGGGCACTCCTGGACTGTCCAGCAGAACGCTTGGCTCGACTCCGCCGGCGGCACCAAGGCAGCCACCTGGCACCGTGTCAGCGGAATCAAGTATGCATCGATTCACGTCAACGTCGTTGACGGCACATCCCTCGAGGGCAATGGCGGCGGCTGGACTGCACACGACCACAGCTGGAGAACGGCGGTTGTCACCAACCCGAACCACATCATCAACTGCCGTGAGGACTACTACCGCCACAGCAGGGCGTTCAACATGTCCTTCACCGACGGCCATGTCGAGGCCACCCCAATCGACAAGGCACTCAAGAATGGCGAAAACGGGAAGAGATACCTCATCAACGACTACTACTGGTATCCTGGCGTCAACATCGCCGGCGGTGACGATCGCTAGTTTCGCGTGATTGTTCCGGGCGTCCACCGTGGCGTCCGGACGTAAGGAAAAAGGCGGCGGTCCCTTATGGAACCGCCGCCTTTTTGCGTTGATGTGGATTTCGGGTGGCAGGAGAGCTGTTGGCTTCTGTCGCCTTGCTTCCTACTTTCCTGAGTTGTGTTTATCGCGCTCCGTCATGAAGACCTGGAGCCTGACCTTGTAGGAGTCGTTTTGGGAGACCAGTTCGGCTACTTCGTCCTTGAGCTCAAGTCCCTTGCCCGAGAGCATTTCCCGGGTAGGGAGGTTCTTGAGTTGCCCATGGAGTTCAGCGATTCTGCCGTTGTTCTCCTCGATTGACCTTTGGATTTCGCCGATTCTCCCCTCGAGTTCTTCAAGGGAGAGTGCCTTTGCCTCGGCGAGTGCCTCTTCGGCTTCGGAGGTGCGTTCCCCGCCATCTCTGGCGGAGCCCATCATTTTTCCGAGAGTATCGAGGAAGTCATCCATCTTTTGGCGTCATCCCTATTTGATGAGGTGGAATGCCTTCACGAGGTCGGCGATCTGCTTGGAGGTGATTGGCTTCATGCCGCCCAGGGTCTTGCAGGCGATTGTAGCCTTTGCGGAGTATTCGGCGACCTCGAGGCGGTCAAATGCCTGGATGAGCGTCGAACCCGTGGTGACAAGGCAGTCGTTCTGGATGATGACGACGGGATACCGGGGGGAGAGGACCTTGGCGACCTCGTTGACGTCGCGGAAGTGTGTCCCGAAGGGGAATGTGGGGACTTCGCGGAGGAGGATGTAGCTCTCGGGAATGACCCTCGGATCGAACTTGGCGTCAGTGACGGCGTATGACATGACGCAGGGAGGATTTGCGAGGATGATCGAGTTGACCTCTGGCTGTGCGTCAAAGACTGCCTTGACGAACCAGGCCGCGCGGGAGACATGCTTTCCCGCCTCCCGGCGATGTCCAGTGACCAGGACCAGGTCTTCGGGTTCGAGGGAACCGCGGTCGAATCCGCGCTGAGTGATGAGGAACGAATCCTTGTCCAGACGGCATGCAAAGGTTCCTTCGGTGCTGGTGAAGAGCTGCTGGCGGTATGCACGCTGGATTAGGTCAACCATCAGATGGCGGTCTTCCATCTCCTGGCTGGTGCGCCTTGTGGGGACGAACTCCTCGAAGTCCTGGTTGCGGTCGAGGGCGTGGTATTCCAGCTCGGTGTCGGTGAGGTATTTCGGGGTGCCGACCTGGAGTGCGCCTGCGATGAGGCGCGCGCAGAAGTCCAGCGTCTCGAAGCGCTGGAATGCCTGGAGCAGGGTGTTGCCGGCGCAGCAGGTGCCGTGGTTCTCAAGGAGAATAGTACTGTGCCCTTCGGCAAACGCCTTCGAGACATTGTGCCCAAGCGCCTCGCTGCCAGGAACTTCATAAGGAGCGCAGCCGACAGTTCCGCAAATCGACTTCGCATTTGGGAAGACGGATGTGTTGGGAATCTTTCCTGCGACGGAGAAGCTGACCAGTGTTGGTGGATGGGCGTGGACCACGGCGCGGATGTCAGGACGGAGCTTGTAGATGTCCTTGTGGAAGGGGAATTCGCTGGAGGGTCTGTGGGGACCGAGAATGTCGCCCTTGGGGGTGACGCACATGATGTCCTCGCGGCGCAGATTTCCCTTGTCGACACCCGCTGGGCTAATCCAGATGTTGCCCTCGTTGTCGAGAATCGAGAGATTCCCGCCGCTGGTTGTTGTCAAACCGTATCTGTAGATGCGGCCCATCATCTCCACGATTTGGTCGCGGGGATGGACGAAATTCATGTTCTTCATCTATCTAGGTTGATTATGGGGTTCTGTTGGAAGGAACCGGGCACCATTGTGGCGTGACCGATGCCTGTGGGTGGAAATGGCGGGCGGCCTTAGGGCTTTGCGGCCTCGGCGCCCTTGTGGAAGGCCTTGAGATTGATGTCAAGATGCTTCGGGGGGACGCACTCGCGCAATGCCTCCTCCCAGGCGGAGGCCGGAAGATGGGTGGACATTGCTGCAAGGGCGCCAAGAAGCAGGACATTGGCGGTCTTGGGATTGCCGAGGGCCTGTGCCTCCGCGATGGCGTCGATGAAGCGAAGCCGCGGGAAAAGCGCGGACAGGATTTCATCGGGGCAGGGATACTCCGCCCTGCCGCTGGAGACGGTGATTGGAATCACGCGCTGCCTTGAGACGACCGCCACGCCGCCAGCCTTGAGATACTGATGGCACCGGATTGCCTCGATTGCCTCCAGGGAAAGCATTGCGTCGGCGCCGCCAAGCTCGATGAGCGGGCTGTGGACATTGCGCCCGAACCTGACGCTTGCGGTCACGGAGCCTCCACGCTGGGCCATCCCGTGGACTTCGTTGGTCTTGACATCGTATCCTGCGAGGATTGCAGCCTTGGCGGTGATTGCGCTTGCCAGGAGGATTCCCTGGCCTCCGACTCCGCAGAGGAGGATGCTGATGGTCTTTTCGCTCATGGTATGCTCCCTCCTATTTGGCGTCCCCGACGGTGTGGATTGCCCCGAAACGGCAGAGTTCCTGGCAGGAACTGCATCCCGCGCACATAAGTGGATTGATGCGGACTACTCCGTCGGCGCTTTCGATGGCCGGGCATCCGAGCTTTAGGCAGGCGTGGCACTTCCTGCACTTGGCCTGGTCGATTTCCCTAAGTCTCCCGACAGGCTTTCGGTCCTTGAGGGGGCAGGGTGCCTTCGTGATGATGAGCGAGGGCTCGGGTGCATCCAGCTCCTCCCTCACGACGTCGATGCACTCCTGAAGCCGGTATGGGTTGACGACGCGGATGCGCTTGATTCCGCAGGCGCGCCCGAAGTCGCTGATGGAGGCCTCGTAGGTGTCTTCACCCATGAGCGTGCGCCCCGTGCCAGGATGGTCCTGATGCCCCGTCATGGCAGTGGTGCGGTTGTCCAGGACGACAACCAGGGAAGTCCCCTTGTTGTAGACCATGTCCGTAAGCCCGGTGATGCCGCTGTGGAAGAATGTCGAGTCTCCGACGACTCCCACCACCTTCTTCTTCTCGCCAGCCTTCTCAAGTCCGTGGGCCATGGAAATGCCGCCGCCCATGCAGAGAATCACGTCCGTCCTGGAAAGTGGAGGGAAGACCGCAAGGGAGTAGCATCCAATGTCGCCGGTGACAATCACGTCGAATTTCGTCAAGGCGTAGAAGAGTCCCCTGTGTGGGCAGCCGGGGCAGAAGACAGGCGGGCGCGCGGGGAGCGTCTCGATCGGGAACCTGGAGGCCGTGTCGTGGGGGCGCGTGCCGTCAAGGGCCTCGCGCACCTTGCGGAGCGCCTCCACGGAGAGTTCGCCGCATTCGGGGACGATTTCATGTCCTAAGCAGTTAATTCCCAGGGACTTGACATGTTCCTCCATAAAATCGTCGGTCTCCTCGACCACGAGGATATTCTTCTTGCCCTTGGAGAAGTTCCGGATCAGGTCGTCTGGATATGGGAATGGGAATCCGAGTTTGAGGACGGATGCCTCCGGGAAGACCTCCTTCACATACTGGTATGAGATGCTCCCGCAGATGATGCCGAGCAAGTCGTCGCCCTCTTCGATTCGGTTGAGCGTGGACTCGGAGGCCTCCTTTGACAGCGCCCTCATCTTTTCCTGGAGGTCCCTCCGCATCTGCCGTCCCCAGATTGGGAGGGGGCAGTGTCGTTTTGGGTCCTGGATGAATTCCTTCGGGCGGGTCGATTCCTTTCTGGGAAGGGTTTCGACCTGGCTTCTGGAGTGGCTGACGCGTGACGTGGTGCGTATCAGGACGGGCAGGCGGAACTTTTCGGAGAGTTCAAGCGCCTGGATGACAAAGTCCTTGGCCTCCTGCGAGTCGGACGGCTCCAGGACGGGGATGCGGGCAAGCTTGGCGTAGAGTTTCGTGTCCTGCTCCGTCTGGGACGAGTGCATTCCGGGGTCGTCCGCCACAATCACCACCAGTCCCGCCTCGACTCCGATGTATGCGAGGGTCATAAGTGGGTCCGCCGCGACATTGAGTCCGACGCACTTCATGGTGACAAGGGTTCTGGATCCTCCGAGGCTGGCGCCGACTGCCGCCTCCATGGCGACCTTTTCATTGGGCGACCATTCGCAATAGACCCGGGGGGAGTCGTATTTGACCAGGTTCTCCAATATTTCAGTGGAGGGTGTGCCGGGATAGCCGAAGGCAGTGCCGACACCGCCCTCCCATGCGCCGCGCGCAATTGCCTCGTTGCCAGATAGTAGTTCCATTCTGATTGCCCATTGATTAGGGAGGATAATACGTAACGCCGCTAAATATAGCCGTGGGTGTGCGCACTGTGGCGGGGTGCGCCACCTCAGCGCTGGAGGATTTTGCTCTCCTCGAAGGAACGGAAGCGCCATTCCCCGCTGGAGTTCTTCACCAGGACGATGTCGACATGGAATTCGTCATCCATTGCATTCTCGTCGGAGACGGCCCTGGCGCGGAAGACGCAGTCGGCCAGTGCCGACTTGCCGTCTTTCTCGATTGTGACCGTGGAATCCAGAAGCCTTACATCGATTATTTGGCAGGAGAGCCTGGCACGGGATGCATGGGAGACAATCTCCTCGGCGGAGAATTCACCCGCGATGGGTATGTCGTGGACACGGATTGTGACCCTGTCGTCAAGGCGGTTTCCCAGGGAGACCGTCTTGAGGGCGGTGGAGGTATTCCCTTCTGCGATGCCCTTGCGGAGGTCTTCGCAGAGTCCGTTCAGCTGGCGCTTGATTTTAAAGGAGTCGCTGCGCAGATACCTGTACCAGAGTCCTGCTCCCAGGAGAGCCAGGAGGATGACCATCTGAAGGACGAACTTTGTCTTGTTCATTTTTCAAGTGTCTCCTTTGCCAGTGTTGCCAGTTTTCCGATGTCTCCTGCGCCGATCAGGATGAAGAGCGTTCCCGCGGGGGCGTTCTTCCAGTCGTCGGCAAGCTGCGGCAGGAGTTCTTCCGGCCTCCCTGTGAAGAGTTCCGCCTTGCGGGGCGAGGTCTCGTTCACTGCGTCTACGATTGTCTTTGCATCGGCATTTGGCGCATTTTCCTCCCATGCCATGAATGGCTGGAGAATGGTTGCCTTCTCGCAGTATTCATCGAGGAGCCTTGCGAATCGTGCGCCGTATCTGAGGATTCTTTCGGGTCGGTGTGGTTGGAAGTATGCGCGGATGCGCGCCTCCGGGTGGATTTCCCGTATTGTCTGGAAGCACGCCTTGAGTTCGCTTGGGTGATGTGCGTAGTCTTCGTAGAGGAGTCTTCCCGGGGCGACCGCAAGAAGGCTCATCCGGCGGTCGACCCCTGGAAAGTCCCGGAGCGCCCCGACGATTTCGTCACGGGAAATGCCGAATGCGGGATGTGTGAGGACGGCGCAGGCCGCGGCAGCGTTGGCGCGTGCATGCGCCCCCTTGACTCCGGCTTCCTCCAGGCGGCTTTCAAGGGCGGCGTCCTTTTCGATGAAGGAGACTTGGCTGAGCCCATCGAGGGCACGACGTGTTTCGGGGGTGTCATTCGCGAATGCGAAGAGCGACTGCCTTGCCAGGCGCCTGAAGCTGTCGTCAAGTGCGGAGGCGCCTCCGATTGCCCAGGAGTGGTCGTCGTCGATGTTAAGGACGATTGAGGCGAAGGGGAGCATAAGCTCCTGGCTGCGGTCCGATTCATCGACCTCAGTGACGAATATCCCCCCGTCGCCCCAGGAGGCATTCCGGTTCCATCCTGCTATGTTTCCTCCGACGAGATATCCTGGATTCCCGAGAACCCTCCTGAGGATGTGCGCGATCATTGCCACCGTGGAAGTCTTGCCATGGGAGCCGGAGACTGCGATGACGCGTCTGAAGAACGGGGCGACCCGCGCAAGGAATTCGCCCCTGGAGCACTGGGGTATGCCCAGGGAGGCTGCCATTCTTCGTTCGGAGTTGTCGGCTGGCACGGCTGCCGAGTGGACCAGGAGGTCGGTCTTGGGTGAAAGCGCCGTCCCCTCGTCCCCGACTGAAATCCGTGCGCCCCGTTCCCGCAGCCGCCTGACATAGCCCGAGTCCACGGAGTCGCTGCCGGTGACCGTGGCTCCTGCGTCCAGCATCAGGTGTGCCAGTCCTGACACTCCCACGCCTCCGGCTCCGCAGAAGTGGACCCGTCTCCACGGCAGCCTGGGGATTTCCGCCAGGGGCGCCTTGCCTGCGGCTTCCATCCAGGGAATGTAGACCAGGAGTGGCGCGGCGCCATCGGTTTTGACGACCACCTCCTCGTCGACGGTTTCGTTGAGGGTTCCCATCCACCAGCGCTGGAAGTGCTGTTCTTTGACAGGCCAGCGGACTCCCGTGGTGGTGATTCTGGTTTCGGGGGAGATTGCGATGAACGAGATTTGCGAACCTACGGGCAGATGCAGACGCGCCTCCGATTTCACGGGGAGGAATCGTCCGTAGTCGGTCCACATTTCCGCATTATCAGTATCAGCCAGGATTGCGATATTTCCGAGGAGGTGGTCTTCCCGTTTCCCCTCGGCTCCGAGAATCATGATTCCTTCACCGGGGTATTTGGCCTGGCAAAACCTTATTGCCTTCGAGAGGTCGTTTGTATCCTGTTCGGTCTCCCTGAAGAGCCTGTCCGAATATTTGTCCAGGAGTCTTCTGGGGATGCTGTCCAGGTCTCCGACGATTGCGTCGGGGGCGCGTTCCCCCCATGCGTCGAGTTCGGCGATTGCGCCATCGCAACAGACAAGATGCCTGGAGTCGCGCAAGGAATCCAGGCATCTTCGGCTGCGGGGGAAATTCCCGTTGCAGAGAATTGAAGGCATGAAAAGTAGAGAATAGGGAGGAGAGGGGAGAGGGGAGTGCGTGGTCACTATGCAGTGGGCCACCGTCGAGTAGAGAATAGGGAGGAGAGGGGAGAGGGGAGTGCGTGGATGGCGCGCTTGAGCGCGCCCCGCGCGGCATTCGCCGCACGGTCCGAAAAAGCAGAGAATAGGGAGGAGATTGTAGGGAAGAGCGTGTGGTCACTATGCAGTGGGGCACCGTCGAGCGCGGCAGAAGTGCCGTGCTTAGTGCGCCCGCCAAACATTATCCTCTCATCCCTTATCCCTACTCACCAGCCCATGATTTCCGCCACATTGGGCAGCGACGGCTTCAGCAAGGTCTTGATTGCCTCGGCGTACTGCCTGATTTCCCACTGGGCGTGCGCGTCCGCCCTCAGGTCGATGAACTTGATGAGATTCGAGAGGTCCACGGTTGCCCAGAAGGTGGTCATGAGATTCTGGCTGAGGACTCCCCGTGCCTGTTCGCGGCAGACCCCCGCCGCAAGGAGGCCTTCGTATGCCCTCAAGGTCGCCTGGTTTGCGTCGTCGATTGCCTTGCGGAGGGCATCCTGGTCCATCTCCTCCGGCGCGACAGTGGAGGCCTGTCTGTCGGAGGAGGCCTGTGCATGGATTTCCGGGGGCACGTAGAACTCCAGGTCGACTTCCGTGTATCTGCGGGAGATTTCGTTGTAGCTCCAGGTGCGGTGGCGGTGCCACTGGGAACGCACGAAGAGAGGGCAGTGCACCAGAAAGGTGAAGACGACATGCTCCATCGGCGTGTTGTGGCGGTTGGCGACGAGATACTTGAGGAGCTTCACGTCCTTCTCGTCCATCTCGGAACGGATTTTCCCGAAGGAGACCCGCGCCGCATTGACAATCGACGTCTCGGTCCCCATCTGGTCCACGAGTCCGATCCAGCCTTGTCCTCCGAGCACCTTCACGTGTTTCGGCGGCGGGATGTTCACTGTATGAAGTTCAGCCATTCTTCCGTTGCTCCTGGTGTTTTGCCCTTCGGGGCTTCCTATTTGTCCGCGAGAGGTTCCTCAAGATAGTCGACGCACCCCTTGAGGGTCGCCAGCTTGCCATAGTCGGCCTCGGGGACAATCACCTTGTATCGCTTGCGCAGTTCCATGACGACATCCAGGAAGTCCATTGACTCCAGGGTGCCTCGGAGCGAGTCCTCCATTCCGAAGGAGTTCCACTCGACATCGGGGTTTATTTCGGTGAGAATGTCGATTACAGCGTCTTTGATTTCGTCGCGTTTCATTTTGCGTCTTCTTGGGTGGGGCTGGATGCCTTGTGGATTAAGCGTATTGGATGAAAAATCTCGGTCTACTCCTTGTATTTGCCGACGATGGCAACGCAGTTGATGCCCATCATTCCGAAGGAGTTGTTGAGGATGACATCGACGGTGGCCTCGGCCGGTCTGCCGACGACGAGGTTGGGCAGGTCGCAGGCGGGGTCGAGCTCGTCGACATTGATTGTCGGGTGGACGAGATTGTCCTGGAACGAAGGCAGGTTTCCTGCCAGCTCCAAGGCGGCGGCGGCCCCCATGGCGTGGCCGATGAAGCTCTTCGTGTTGTTGAAGAATGTCCGGCTGCACTCCTCTCCGAAGACCCTGCGGAGGGCTGCGCACTCGCGTTCGTCTCCCGCCTTGGTGCCTGTGGCGTGGGTGCTTACAATGGAGACCTGGCCTGGTTCGAGTCCGGCCCGCTCCAGCGCCTTCCGTATGCACTCCTCCTGGCGTACATCGTTTGGCAGCACTGCGTCCGACGCATCGGAATTGTAGCACCATCCCAGTAGTTCTCCGAGGATGGAGGCTCCCCGCGCCTTGGCCTGGTCGAGGCGTTCCAGCAGGAATACTGCGCCGCCTTCGGAGATTACGATTCCGTTGCGGTCTTTGTCAAAGGGCCTTGATGCCTTTGTCGGGTCGTCGTTTCTTGCCAGTGCGTTTTGGTTGTTGAATGCTGCGAAGATTCCGAAGGTGCGCGGGGATTCGGAGACTCCTCCCGCGAATGCGTAGTCGACTTCTCCCAGGAGGAGTTGCTGTGCCGCGGTCACGATGCCCAGGTTTCCCGCCGCGCATGCGGCGCCGACCGTGTAGTGCGGCCCCGAGATTCCGAGCCGGATTGTGACTTCCCCGGCCGGGGAGTTGGCGACAGTCCTTGGATTGTGGTGGTGGCTCCAGAAGGCTGTGTCGTAGTTGTACTTGCTGATCTCGTAGATTTCGTTTTCCGTCTCGACGTTTCCGTGTTCCGTGATTCCCAGGAATACGCCCATGCGCGAGGGGTCGATTGCCTGGAGGTCGATTCCGGAGGAGGCGATGCATTCACCCGTGCAGTAGATTGCGATGGAGCCGGCGCGGGTGCCGTTGCGGAGGTCGCGGCGCTTCTGGTAGAGGGTGGCGTCAAAGTCGCAGAGACCCGCCGGGGCACTCCCGAAATACCTCATCTCCATCGTGGAAACCCCCGACTTGCCCTCGAGAAGCGCCTGGCGGAACTCCTGGAGACAGTTTGCGTTGGGAGAGGTCAGTCCCACGCCCGTGAGGACGATTCTCTGGCTGTCTGGCTTGCTGCTCATCTTTACAAGGGGGTGTTTGTGTCGTTCGGGGGATAATATAAGATTGCGGAGTCTTCGTCTGCTAGCCGAGGCATTGGAGCAGGAGCATGTAGACTCCCGTGCCGCCGATGATTGAGACGAGCGAGTTCTTTGTGAAGTACTGGAGGGCGACTGTTGCGGCCGTGGCGGGTATTGCCCAGAGGAGTCGCGAGAAGTCAGGGTTCTGGAAGGAGCAGAGGCTGGCCAGCCCGTATACTACGAGCATCGAGATTGCCGCGGCCGTGAGGACATGGCCCAGGTAAAGAAGCAACGGCGGAACCTTTTTCGTGACGTCGCGGAAGACGATGAAGGGAAATGCCCTCAGCAGGAAGATGACGAGGCACATCACGACAATCATCAGGAATTGATGGAGTGTCATTTCGCGTCACCTCCCTTGAGCCCGGCGGGGCGCTTGCAGTAGAGGACTGCGGTCATGAGGACGATTGCGGCTGGCAGGGTCTTGTTCGCCATCTGGGGAAAGAAGATCATTGCCGGGACGATTACAAGGGTAGTCGTCACCGCGCCGACGACAGTCGGAAAGATGTTCATCCTGTCCCTGCAGAGGTCTACGAGGATTACGACGAAGAGTGCGACCATTGCGAAGTCGATTCCGTCTGTGGGGAATTTTATCATTCCTCCGATGAGTGCGCCCAGTATGGTTCCGGCAATCCACGACAGGTAGTCAAGGAGCGAGACCAGCGTGATGAATACAAGCTGGGGCTTGCCGTGTCTTTTGCTGGACGCCTCGATTGCGAAGTTTTCATCGCTGAGCGCGTGTATCAGGAAGATTCTGAGATACCATGGATAGCATCTGAAGAGTCTCAGGAACGAGAGCCCGTAGATTGCGTATCTGATATTGATGAGGACAGCGAGGATTGCAGTCATCACGAGGCTGTATGCAGTTGCGTTCTTCAGCATTTCGACTGCTGCGAACTGCATGCTTCCCGAGAGTGCGCCCGCGCTGAATCCCAGGCACCACCAGGCATTGGCGTTGGGGACTTCCTTGACCAGGAGCACGCCAAAGGCCATGCCCATTGTCAGGTATCCAAGTATCACTGGCATGGCCGCCACGAAGGCGTCCCTTGCCACGCCAGTGTTGCGCATGGCCGAGGCCGTTTCGTTTTCCGCTTGGGGGGTCATTTCTCGAAAATCTCCTTGATTTTCCTTGCCAGGTCCGCCATGTGGTATGGCTTTCTGAGGAAGCCGCTGGCGCCCGCGTCCATCACGTCCTGGATTTCCTCCTGTGAGACGTAGCCGCTTGATGCAAGCACCTTCACGTCGGGATTGAGCTCCTTCAGCATGAAGAAGGTCTCCTGGCCTCCCATGTTGGGCATGAGCATGTCAAGGATGACGAGGTCGATCATGCCCGGGTTGCCGCTGTAGATTTCGACCGCCTCCTTGCCGTCGCCGGCAAGAATCACCTGGTAGCCCAGCTCCTGGAGCATGTCGCTGAGGACATCCCATATCATGTCTTCGTCATCCACGAGCAGGATTGTCCTTGCGGCTTCGCCAGGCTGCCACTGGTATGTCTCCTTCAGCTGGGATTCCTCGCTGTTCCTCGGGAAAATGAGGATTGCGCTCTTGCGCAGGAGGTCCTCGTCGTAGAGGAGGGTTGCGTTGTTGTGGGCCGCGCCGCCGCACCATTGGGCCACCGCGATTGGCGGAATCTTCATGTCGCCAACCTCGAGGGACTGGACAAATGGCCGGTATCGCTTGAAGTCCCGCGGGTTCTCAGCCTCGGTGGGTTCGATTGCGAGGACGCAGTATTCGCCTTCGTCCTTGAGTCGGAGCATGGATGCCTCGTGCCGGGAGAAGTGCCGGGAGAATACGCTGGCCTTCCAGGGCGGCGGTTCAGGGGAGTTCAGGCGGTCGAGCCCTTCGATGATTCCCAGGATGAGGGACTGAAGCTCGAACAGGTCGCCGCTGATGAACACATCCTCCTCGAAGTCGCGGATGATTTCAGGTGCGCCGGGATTGTTGCGGTGGTGGCAGTCGAGAACCGAACCGACGACCCGCCCGAGCGGTAGCCGCTCCCCCTTGGTGGGCGGAAGCTCCTGGATGATCTGGGCGACGAGGGTCTGGATGGAGGAGAGCTCCTTCTGGACCTTTTCAAGGTAGGCGGTATTGCCGTGCCGCGCATCCAGCTCGTCAAGGATCAGCTCCTGGTAGCTGTTTGCCTTCTGAAGGGAGACGGAGCACTGCTGGCAAAGCCCCAGCAGAAGTGAACGCAGGGCATTGCTCTCCTGGGAATTCTCCTGGAGTGCTGCGAGCTTGATGGCGTCTCTGATTGAGTCCATGGTGGCGTCTCCTGGTGTGGTTGTCATCGTATCACCTTATGGTTCGAGGTGTGCGCTCCTTGCGAAAGGCATGATGCCGAGGTCCTGGGGGAGTCGTGCCGAGACCGGCATGTCTAGTTCGTCCCGCCGCCCCTGCCTCAGGAAGTGGTATCCCAGCCCGCCGATCATTGCGGCATTGTCTGTACAATATTTCGGCGGCGTCAAAAGTAGTTTGAGACGGCGTTTTTCGCATGCGATTCTCATCTCCTCCCGGAGACGGCTGTTGCATGCGACTCCTCCGCAGAGGCAGACGAGGCGTGCGCCGAAGTCGCGCGCGGCAAGCATCGCCTTTGTGACAAGCACCCCCATCACGGCGGCCTGGTACGAGGCGACCATGTCCCTCAGCTCGCCCTCGGAGAGGGTGCCTTCCCGAACCAGGTAGAGCAGGGCGGTCTTGACGCCTGAGAAGCTGAAGTCGTATTTATGCTCGGGGGGGACGGGCTTTCCAGCGGCGCCGACGAGCCCCCTGGGGAAGTTGTGCCTGTCGGGGTTGCCCTCCTTGGCGAGGCGATCGATGATTGGGCCTCCCGGATAGCCGAGCCCGAGGATCTTCGCGGCCTTGTCGAGCGCCTCGCCTGCCGCGTCGTCAAGCGTCGTGCCCACGACCTTGGTCCGGCCATCCTCCATGACAGTCACAAGGGCGGTGTGCCCCCCCGAGACGACCACCCCGAGGATTGGATACGACTCCGGATCCTCAAGCAGATCCGGATGTTCCAGGAATGACGCATAGAGGTGCCCCTGGAAGTGGTTGACGCCCACGATGGGGAGATTCTGGGCCGCCGCCAGACCCTTGGCGTATGCATTGCCCACCAGAAGCGCGGGGATGAGGCCGGGATGGCTGGTCACGGCAATGCCGTCAAGCCCGTCAACGCCAATCCCGGCTTCACGGAGGGCGGCCTCGACGACCGGGTGGACGTTCTTCAGGTGCTCGCGGGCCGCAAGCTCGGGTATGACGCCGCCGTATGCCGCATGGAGCTTGATTTGGCTGCTTATGACGCTCGACAGGACTTCGTGCCCGTCCTTGACGACTGCGGCGGCAGTCTCGTCGCAACTGCTTTCAATTCCGAGGATGTTCATTTTTCTTTGCGTTTGCTCGGCAGGGGAATCCGCCTGAGTGTCTTGAAGTCGTCAAGGCTTCTGAAGGAGACTGTCTCGACACAAGTGATTCTGAAGGAGTCGCACTGCAGCTTGAGTATGTCGTCAAGTTGTTGCGGATGCTGGAGATAGCTCACCTTGACCACACCCTTTTCCTCGAAGACGACCCGGTAGGCGTTTTCGCCCGAGGACGGGTCGAGTGCGGGGGTCTTCATCGCACAATCCGCCCGGGACACGGACTCAGTATGCCCGTGGCGTGGCTTTTTCGACTCTTCAGGCATGGCTATTCCAGCCAACTTGAATGGCTTGCCCTTTCTGTGGAGCGAAGGGGGCTCCACGGGGGGCGCGGGAAACGGGAAGTCGGAACCGCCGAGAATCTGGCGGATCTTGTCCTCGCAATCTTTGACGCGAAGGTATTCGGCGTCCCTCAAGGCTAGCAAGTCGAGTATTCGGATTTCATCGGAAATCCTCATCGAATGCTAGTTGCCAGACTTGCCAGATGGGGTCTTCTTGCTTGATGCGTCAGCGTGGTCGGAGGCCTGGGGACCCGGTTTCACGGCCTCGGCGCGGGGAGGCGCCTGGACGGAGGGGGAGGGCTTGGAGACGACGGGTGCCGGCGCGGCGGCGAAGGGGGCGACGGAGACCGACGGGGCGGGGAAGGCGAAGACGCCCTCGGCCCCAAGCACGTCGTCCACCTGGCGTTCCAAGGCTGCGATGCGTTCGTAGGCGGCGGCGCGTTCAGCCAGCAGCTCGTCGATTTTTCTGCGTCCCTCGAGTGCGGCCTCGATTGTCGCCACGTCTGCGCGTGTGATGATTTCCACCATGCTCAGGGGCGGCTTCACTGCGGCTTTCTTGTTGACGTTCATCGGTTTTCTCCAGTTGGATGGTGGCCGCGGCGGCTATGATGCCAGCACCTTGGCCGTGGTTTGCCTTTGCTGTTGTACTTTTTGGAAATCGCGACGCGCCGCCATCATTGTGCGATGACGCGCAAAATTGTGTGGCGTGGCCTACTCGGATGCTTGGCTGGCAAGCGCCTGCACGGAGGGCAGGGGATTCTCCGACAGCTTCAGCCGCGCCCTCTCCGAGAGTCTCCCGCATGGGATTTTACGTGCGGCAAGATGGCTCAGGACCACATGGTCGCCGTGCAGGACAATCTCCTCGATGATTTCATCGGAACGGCACTGCGGGTTGGCAAGGAGGTATTTCCTGGCCGTGTCGCTGGCGCTGCGTGCCAGTTTCAAATGGGTTTCCTTGAGAGTCGGGGAAGGATTTGCGGCAAGGGCATTGTGGATCTCCGCGTCCTTCGTGGCGGCCAGTTCAAGGCCGACGGAGTCGGCCAGCGCCGGATGGGATGCCAGGGCCTTGCGGACGTCCTTGCGGGAGCCATGCAGACCCCAGACGAGCTGCTGGGTCGGTTCGGGGAGTTCCCTGCGCCTGAGGATTGCGAGGGTCGTCTGGCTGTCTCCCCGTTCAACAAAGCCATCCACCACATCCTCGTCCATCCTCTGGTGTTCCAGCAGAGAGAGCATGACTGAGGGGTGGCGGCTCTTTGACAGCCTCTCCAGCGCATTCTGCGTCAGGTCGACTCTTGTGGAGAGGGCGAGCTGCGCGGCCTCCTCGCCGTATTCGTCTGTGTCAAGCGCCCAGTTCTCCATGGATTTCACGGAGAGGCGGGGGATTGTCAGGGCGGCCAGGTGGACGATTGTGTCTATGTCGTCGGCCAGCGCATCCTTGAACTCCTCGTCGCACTTTCTGTTGTCGAGGAGTGCGAGCCTTACGAATGGCACCTTGTCCAGCGAGAGCCGGTACTGTGTCCTGGGGTTGATGGCTGGATTCATCGCCAGCGCCACCCTGACTTCCACCTCCGGGTCGTCCACAAGCTTGTCCGCGAGCTTTTCATTCAGCCTGCGGCTTTTTGCGGCGGCGAGCCTTGCGCAGACCCTTGCCCCTGGGAGTGCCATCCTGGCGAGGCAGTTCGGGTTGAGCGCGAGGCGTTCCAGCACCCGCATGTCGTCGCTTGCCTCGAGCTCTTCCAGCACCCTGCTGGGGGTGTTCTGCATGGAAGCCAGGAAGAGCGGGACGCCCGGCACGGAGATATCCTTTGAGAGCTCGCGGAGAATGCCGATCTCAAGGTTTGCATTCCTTTGGTAGAAGGCGATTGCGGCGTCCGTGTTTTCCCTGATTCTTTGTAGCAGATCCTCTTTGGTCAATGGCGTATTCTCCCCTGGAAATAGTAACGGGGGCTACTATAATCCGTATCGTTTGCGCCTTCCGACCTTCTTAAGCAGAAGCAGCCCGAGGAAGAGCAGTGTCGCATATCCGAGCCCCGCGCACATTCCCGCCCGGAGGTTTCCGTCGAATGCGGCGGCGATCCATCCCATGATGGCGGGGCCGAGGGTGCATCCGATGTCTCCTCCCAGTGCGCATAGCCCGAACATTGCCGTGCCCCCGTTCGGGATTCTCTGCGCCGAGAGGCTGAGGGTGCCAGGCCATACCACTCCGACGGAAAGGCCCGACAGGCCAAGCCCCAGCATCGACAGCCAGGCCCATGGGGAGAATGCAACCATGACGAATCCGGCGATTCCGATGAGCGAGCTTCCCAGCATGATGGAGTTGAGGTCGAATCTGATCGTGAGGCGTCCGTAGAGTGTCCGTGAGACGAAGAGGAGGGTTGCGAAGAAGCATGCCCCGAAGAGGTCTCCAACCGACTTCGAGACCCCGAGGGTGCCCTCGGTGAATGCGCTGGACCACTGCGCCATGGCGACCTCGATGGAGCCGCCTAGCATCATCAGCCCGATCATCAGCCAGAAGATTGGCATCCGGATGAGTTGTCCTACCGTGAGGCCAGCCTGCCCGCCAGACATGGATGGAGGCAGAGGCACCCTCATGTAGTTGAACATGTTGCAGAGGGGGACGAGCAGCCAAAGGAGAGTCAGCCAGCGCCATCTTTCAAGCCCGAATAGTGCGAAGAAGAGAGTTGAGGCCAGTATGATGACGATGCACCCAAGGCCATAGAGGCTATGGAGGAATGCCATGCTGGCGACTTTGTTGTCGGACGGGCACGCCTCCACCAGGGGGCTGACAATCACTTCGACCAGGCCCCCGCCCACGCCATAGAGGACGGAGGAGATGCAAAGCCCCGCGAATGGCGGCATCAGCGACGGCAGGATGACTAGCCCGAGGAAGCCGGCTACAACCATCGCATTCGACATCACAAGGCAAAGGCGGATTCCGATTCGCTCGGCGTAGTGAGCCGCAAAGAGATCCATCATGAACTGGGTGCCGAAGTTCATGACGATAAGGATGCCAAGCTGCGACAGCGTGATGCCGAACTCCTTCTGGAAGTGCAGGAAGAGAAGTGGCACGTAGACGACCATGAGAGACTGCGTGGCGCTTGAAATCCAGCAGGCGCGCATGGTTGAACGATAGGATGTCCTTTCCATGATGGTGGCAATATCAAACTAGTACGCGCCGTCCCCAAATCTCCAGGGGCGGCGCGCGCTTGTCTGATTGTCGGGCGAGTCTAGTCCAGCTGCCCCAGCTCTTCGTCCTTTTCGAAGATGACTCGGAAGTGGTGGATGTCGGTGAATTCGCTTCCGGCGGAGGCATAGTCGCAGATATACTTGTCCCCTATGGTGTCCACCTTCCTGTAGCTGTATGTGTCGCCGTGGTACATGTTGAGGCGTCCGTCCTCCGCCATGACGATTGGCCCTTCCATGTAGCAGAAGGAGTTTGGCGTGGTAGGCAGGATTCGCTTGCGGAGAGCCTGGTCGAATGTGAGGGTGACCGTGTCCCCGTCCTTCCATTCGCGGTCGATGGTGAGGTATGTTCCAGGGGTGGCGTCAAGCGATTCTCCATTGACCTGGGCGAATGCCTTGCCTGTCTCGCGCTCGGGAACCCTGAATCGGAGGGCGAGCTTTCTCGGCGCGTCCATGGACAGGGTGATTTTTGCCTGGTCCCCCTTGAATGGCCAGCCGCCTTCGACGGTGTATTTCACGCCGTCAAGGGAGACTTCCATGTCTTCGTAGAGGTTGAATACGGGGGCGTTGTCCTGGAGCATGACCGCCAGGATTCCAGCCAGTCCGAGTCCTTCGGCCGCCTGGGCGCGGCAGCAGTCCATCCCGTGGAATGCACGGTTGAAGCCGATGAGCATCTGGTCGATGGAGTGGATCTTGTAGGTGGGGCCGTTGAGGGGCGTCGGATTCCAGTGGGTGCAGTTGGAGCCGTCGGGGACCATCGCGCCGAGCATTGCATTGTAGAAGGCCAGTTCGCATTGGTCGAAGACCTTCGCGTCCCCAGTCAGCTGGAGGATCCTCTCGAGATAGTGGAGCCAGGTGACGGTGACGCAGGTTTCGCCGATGGCCCCCGTCCTGCTCTTGTCGGTGCTGTTCTGGATGAGCGCGATGTCGTTCCAGTATTCGCCGAAGCGGTCCTTGCCGCCGCCGAGCCCGGTGCATGCAATCTCCCTGTCACGGACGGCCGCATAGTACCTGGTCAGGATCTCGTACGCCTGGGGGAATTCGTCGTCCTCGACGCAGAGTTCGCCAAGTCCCTGGAAGCAGCTCGTCATCTCGTATGCCTTGCCATTGCCCAGGTCGGCCGGGGTCTTGCCCTCCAGCACGCCCTGGAAGATGTCACCCCCGCCGTAGCATCCGGTCTTCGCAAGGTACTTCGCGTAGTCAAGGTATTTCCTGTCGCCTGTGAGACGATAGACACGGACGATTGCGCCGATGATGGAGCAGGTAGCCAGGCCGCTGTGATATCCGGTCTTGAGGGGATCCCATCCATTCGGGCCAAGCTGTTCCATGAGATGGTCGACTTCCCGGCGGCATGCGTCGACGACCACGGGGTCTTTCTCAATGTACTGGCAGTATCTTGTCAGCCCCATGAGGACATACTTGCGCCCCCATACCTCCCATAGGCCGGGCTGGTTCTTTTCCGCGACGGTGGTGATGCAGCCATTTTCGTCCTGGGTGGAGATGATGTCGTAGACTGTCTCCTTGATGAGCTTCTTGAGCTCCGCGTCCTGCGTGGTATATGCGAGAAGGATCGCGCCTCGAATCATCTTGCCCCAGAACTCGCCCCGCCAGGAGTTGGTCTCGTAGCGTTCGCGGAAGGGAACTACAAGGCCTGCCCAGTTGGTGCGCTTGACCAGGTTCTCGATGCAGAGAAGCTGCATCTTGCCAAGCTCTCCCTTCAACTTGAGGGCCCCGGCGGGAAGTGTCTGGAAATGGTTGCGGTTCTTCATGATGGATGATGAACAGTCGTTGAATGACAGATAAGGTGGATTGACTGCAAAAAAGGAGGAAGCCGTAGGCGGGACGGGCACCTGCGACGGATGCCACGCGCCATGGCACATAACATAATCGCACTTCACAGGGAAAACCGAGGAAGCCAGACCTCCCGATACGCCATGCAACGGCTTGAAAACAACCGATTCCAGGCCATATTACGCAGTCGTCCCGATGGGAAGCTATGAAGACTCCCAAGGGAAACCCGCAACGGAGAGATGTCTGAGTGGTCTAAGGAAGCGGTCTTGAAAACCGCCGAAGGGAAACCTTCCGTGGGTTCGAATCCCACTCTCTCCGCCAGGTGCCGGGATGCCGTCTCCAGGTGCTGGCAGATGACGAAATCCTGAAGACGGAAGGTGGTCTGCGCTGTTCGAAGCAAAAAATGAGCAGACACTGAACAAACCGTGAAATTCATATTAAGACAGTATGATTTGGATTTGCTCTCCTTCGATTTAAGGGTGGAGGGGCTGGACGGTTTTGCCTGCACTATTTTGGAAAAGAACGCAAGCCATGCGTCTTTACTCCCTATAGGCTTGACGCTGACAGATGACGGATTGCTTTCCTGGCTGAAATCCCGCATTATCCCGAAAAACCGCGAATTTGTGGATAGAATTCTCTCTGTCTATGGATTGCATCATAACAATATTCTCGGTATCATCAAGTTGTGCCTTGGTCTTTCCTTCAATGACAGTTATTGGGTCGTTCCGGAAGGTTTTGATGGGAAGTTCAAGGATTATAATCTCTACGAAAACGACTTTGACAAAGCCCTGTCCCTGATAGCTTACACGGGATATGGGAGTGTACGTCCAAGTGCCTTTTCATCCTCGCCGGAATTCACGACCGACGGCAACCTCCGCAAAGGCTGGCGCAAAATAGGCGGCAGGATCATGCTGTATAAGGGCGGAAGTTTCGGTGGGGCAAATACCGGCAACGAGCCGTATTCCGAATTCTATGCATCGCAGATTGCCGATGCAATGGATCTGAATCACATACCGTATTGCCTTGCAAAATGGAAGGGAACCATTTGCAGTACCTGTGAACTCTTCACGGACATTGACCATTCCTTTGTCCCGGCATGGCGCTGTTTCCCTGATAAGAAGCTTTCCGAGATCGCGGCCGAACTGAAATCCATGGGGAAAGCCTTTTATCAGCCGTTCTGCGACATGATGGTCTTTGACGCGCTGACGTACAATACTGACCGCCATTTGGGCAATTTCGGGGTAATGGTCGACAATAAGACGAATAAGCCGTATGCTTTTGCCCCGATCTTTGACAACGGCCTTTCTCTCTTCCCGGCGGCAATGCAGGATGATTTTGCAAATATTGAGACCTACGCAAGGAGTCGTATTCCTGTGTTCGGCGCATCCTTTGATGATCTCGCCGCAACTTTCATTACTGATCGCCAGCGTAGACGATTACGGAAACTGGTTGATTTTCAATTCGTCCGCAATAAATGCTATAACTTGCCTATGTGGCGGTTGAAAGCGCTGGAAAGATTTTTGCAGCATAGAGTCCGCGCCATGCTGACATTGGATTCAAAAGAATAATTGCCAAACCACAATTTACGGCAATTTCGATAATAGCTCCACAAGGGACTGCACACCTGCCTTGACAGGGCAAGGCGGTCCGATTACTGTATCGATTATTTTAACACTTTAGGGCTGGTCTGGAACTTGATTATGGCATTTCCGCATTCCTGAGCCGATGAACGTCTGCAATAATGCAGCCGCCCTGTGGACGAATAACCATATTTCCGTTTTATTGCCGGGGAAAACAAAGACATATTCCACGCACAAAAAAAACAACAAGATGAGATGTAGGGGCTAGTGAGCATGGCTAGAATCTATATTAGTTTCGGGTAAACAAAGAAGCGGGATAATACCGCAACATGCAATTCCTGCCAAGACCTTGAAAAGTGTCTGATATGCTTCCATTGGGACATGTTGTTCAACAAGGGGGAATTGCCCTAGGATCATCCCTCCAAAATACTGGAACGTTGCAACAGCAGAGGAGGCCATGAAATTGATTGCCGCGACTGCGAGACCTGTGTCTTCTGGTGGATTCAGTTCCTTGCCAATGGTGCAGAACAATGCAAAGAATCCACCAGGGATTGCCAAAAGGAAATAGGCGATAATCAAAAGTGGCAATGCCCCAGTTCCAGAGAAGCTTAAATAGCCGGCGATCACCCCAGCGACAGTGCAGCCTCCCCCCAGCAGAGCCGTGGCCTTCCTGCGGTTTCCAAAAAGCCTCAAGAGGGCGTTTACACCCATTGTCATTCCAGCGACAAAAAATGTTAAAAAGAGCATGATTCTTGCAGCTGTGATGCAATTCATTTCAAAAATATCAGTTAGGCTCTTCTGTCCAATCAAGGTGATAATCATGTAGTATGCACCATACATAATGGAACTAGGAATGCAAATCATCCACATTTTTCCGTTGTGAATCATTTTCCATAGGGGAAGTAGTGCATTGCCTCTCCGAGCGGGTTGAATAGTACCTTTGCTCAATGACAAGATCGCTATCTGCGCGACAAGCGCAACCGCCCCGGGAAGCAGCATCGCCACCCGCCACCCGCTTGCTTTGACCAATGCAGTCATCGGAGATGTACCGCAGGGGGTGCCAAGGAAAGCGATAAAAAGCACTGTCCCCATGGCAATTGAGTAATTCCGAGAATAGAGGTCTGCAAGAAGTTTCGCAATTCCCAAGAAGGCGGTTCCGGCACCAAGCCCGGCAAGAATACGGAAGCAGAGCATTTGCGAGAAAGAAGTAGACAGCGGGAATCCAAGTGCGCCGATGGTAAAAAATGAGCCGCCAAGAAGCAGAATGCGGACACCGCCATATCTGTCGGAAAATATCCCGGCGAGCAGTTGACTAATAGCATAGGCGTACCAGAAACATCCTCCAAGCAATGAAATCTGAACCATGGAAAGGGTTCCAAGTCCCAACAATTCATCAAGAATCGTAGCAGGGACCAGTACTTTGCTCATCGTTGTCAGAAAATATAGAAGAACGCCAAGACAAAGGATGGCCTTCTTCTTTTTTTGAACAAGGGGGTCCATTGTCTTATTCACTTCCAAGATCTGTTTCCCATAAGGCCATCTGAAAAGAAAACCGGTTCATACCCGTATTTGATTACCTCGCGGATGGAGGTTTCCACGCGTTCAAAATGATCTGGCAGATAGTTGAAATAGCGGGGAAAGGAGTATTGTTCATGGCTTGCAAGACTGATAAAATCCCGCGGGGAATGGCTTGCTTCGGCTATTCTCTCCTTGATTTGTGTCGGAGTCCAGAGATTCGCGGTGCAATCACCTCTGAAAAAAGTTATGTCGTGCTTAAAGTCATGGAGTATTCCCTGCGCCTCCAGGAAGCGCCCATCCTCAAGATTCATGAAGTATCCGACATCGCACACTGCTCCACGGCTGCCGACATCCTCCGTTCCAGTTCGCGGATTTACAAACTGCCCCTCCAGGCATGTCACGCCGCGTTCAGTCAGTTTATGCAGGGCTTCAGGACGCGCCATGGCCCAATGGAGAACAACCGGGGCAATTAGCGAGTCCTCCCCTGCAAAACGCTTGATTTCATTCTGGATCAAATCCATGTCCCTGCCAAGTCTTTCCCCAGAATCATTTTGGTAGGGGCGATCCGGGAATTCGCTGTAGGCATGAAACGCCAGACGAAGCCATTCGCAGTTCTCTTCCCATTCAGCCCGCCACGTGTCTGGCATCATTGACAAGGTGAAATGCTCGGGGTCATGGTCATTGCGATAAAACGTGTTCAACGTAAACTTGGTTCCATAAGTCTCATGCATCCTCTTCAGAAATGCGAGGTAAAAATGTTCGAAAAGGGATCGTGGTTTATCCCTGGCAAGGTCTGCAAGAAAGAAACTGTGGTCATCGATAAAAAAATTGTATCGTTTGAAGGAGCCCTTGTCCCACACGACCTTCAATTCACGACGAAGCAATCCGTTCGCGTCCTGTTGCTCAATCGCAATGGTATTGGTTTTTCCCTGCAATATGACCGATGAAGAAAACCCCTTGCCGTCATATTCGGCGATTCTTCCGTTGACAAACACATTACCTTCCACGCCGCCGATGCCTCTGACGACAATCGTCAGCCCATCTTTGTTTTCCTGTCCGTGGTTATGATTCAAGACCGCCCCATGTCGGGGAAATAGCACATCAAACATAACATTCTCCAATCCATCAAGAGTTGAGCCATGCAGATTTATCCGTTTCAATTCCACAATGCGGAATTGAGTCAAACTCTACTTTTATCACGGTGCATATCCCGTCTGGCGGTATTGATGGCAATCCGGAGACAATCATCTTCTGGCTGACTTCATTCCACGTAAACTGGTATTCCTTTTCACCAACGCAGGGAATCGTGACCCTGAGGGGACGCGTTGCCACGCGGACGGCGGTTGCCTGTCTTCCGGGCCAGCGGAAGCAGAACCAGTAGCCCGTATTGCCATTGCGACTCCATGGACCTTGCAGATTCAGATCAACAGAGTTCGGTGTGCAAGCACCAATCAAGTCACATCGTTGAGAGCCATATATGGCGTCGCCATTCTTTTCCAGCCATCTCCCTATTTCCGCAAGTCGATCCAGTTCCTCACTTCTGAGCCTGCCATTGGGTTGCGGACCGATGTTGAGCAGGAAATTTCCTTCGCCGGTGGCGGCGTAGACCAGATGCTGAATCAGTTGTTCCCGGCTTTTCCAGTTTGGATTGAATCGGGTGTACCCCCAGCAGCAGGAGTCGCCAATGCACATACAACTCTCCCAGGCGCGTCCTGCCGCACTCGCGGCAACCACTTGTTCCGGGGTGTCAATGTCCTCATCCAAGCCGGAACGGTTGTTGATAATGATTGACGGCTGGAGCCGACGAACCATGGCGTTGAGTTCGCGGGCATGCCAAAAATCGGCCCGTTCCTCTGGAGAATCCGACGGGTAGTTAGCCATCCATCCGCCATCGTATTCCAAGAGGTCGATTTGACCATAATTAGTCATCAGTTCGCACACCTGGCTGTGAACGTATTCTACCAGGAGTGTCTTGTTTTCAGGGAACATCGCAGGTTCGAAATACCCAGGGAAACGCCAGTCCAGCAATGAATAGTAGAGTCCGACCTTGAGTCCGGCCGCGCGGGCTGCAGTGACATACTCCGCCACGATATCCCGCTTGCAGCCATGCTTCACAGACGTGAAATCCGAGAATTTGCTGTCGAACAGGCAGAAGCCCTCATGATGTCGTGTAGTGAGTACCATGTATTTTGCACCCGCTGCCTTGGCGGCGGCCACCCACTCTTCCGCGCAGCCTGGATCTGGATGGAAATCATCTGCAAGTCTGGCGTATTCGCTGGCTGGAATACGTTCGGAGTACATCGTCCACTCACCGCGTCCAAGCAGTGAATACAGTCCAAAGTGCACATAGATTCCGAAGCGCGCTTCGTGAAACCACTTCATCCGGTTTTGACAATCGTTGTTCGTCATGCCATATTCCTCCTGATTACTCGACCTCCGGCGCCTTGTAGTTTTTTCCTCCAAAGCGTTTCCATTCCGAAAAAACAACATATAGAGCTAACATTGCAAGAATTGTGACAATAAAATCCCAGACAAACATTATCCTGTATCCGTAAATCTGTGTTACAACTCCACCGAATGCTGTCGCCCCGATCATTACGATATGAGTTACTAGTGAATTCCCGCTGCAGAATTGGCCGAATTTGTCACGGGGGAAGATCCGGGCTAAAAGAGGGATTGCTGCAAGACTCTGGAAGGCATAGACCAGCGCCGTGATGACGGCGACCACGCTGTAGCTCTTTGGGCCGATTGCAAAGAAATAGCCGAAGGCATTAATGAAAATAACTAAAATGCCTCCAAGGAAATATATCAACATTGGGTGAGTCCTATCCATCAACTTACCAGCGAAATAAACTAGTATTGCAGATACGACGCCACTGACGGAGGTGATTTTCCCGAACAATTCCAAAGACACCCCCAGGTCTTTTGTCGCGAAAAGCAAATTGTACATGGAACGGCAGACATTGGAAGCCGTATTCAAGCCGCTGCATAACGCCAGCGCAATGTATATCTTGTAGGAAAAACATTGCCGAAAATATGTAACCACGTGCTTTACAAGACGACGCATTAGATTACCCTCGCATTTCACCTGGTTCTTGACGGGAGGGTATTCGCCTTCTTTGGCAAACAAAGCCTGCAGGACATAAACTGAAACATATCCAAATGCAAAAATAGCCAATAATGACTTTGTATGCAATTCTACGTATTGTGTGGCGAAATAACCGAAACAAGCACTTGCCGCAGAGGAGAAGATGGAGGCAATCGCCATGTAGCGTCCAAAACATTTTTGGGGAATAATGTCGGCTTCAAGGTAATAGACAACTGACCCCGGAAACAGGAATGCAATTTGGAACAAGATGATCAATACTGACAAAATAATCAACGGGACATTCGCAGGTGTATTTGGAATAAGGTGGCGTGTGAGAAAAGCGGCGATCTCCTGATAAAATCCAATTAATACGACAATCCCCCCGAGGACAGGCGCGGAAAATAGCAAATACGGAGTCCGCCGACCCCATTTTGTGCGTGTTTTGTCGCTGATTGTGCTGATAATCGGGCAAAGGACGGCATTTAGAATACTGGGGATTGTTCCGATAATCAATGCAATTTGCGCCGCATTTGCTCCTGCCTTGTCCAGCAACAACGGCTTCAACAACGGAATTAGACAGCTTGAAACCAGCAGAAGGGCGAGACGTGACGCCATGACCAGGGCGCCGGAGAGTAGAAGTTTTTTCAAGGAATATGTCAGTGTCCCTGCCTGATACACTTCTTTTTCATCTGCTGTGCTCATTTTCTCTTTCCACAATGGTTGATTACATACCTGGAATCGTCTCATCGCCCTTGTCTTCTTGCATCAGGCTGTCGGCAGGTATTGGGTTCATAAGGCGTCGCACAGTTACACGGCTATAGAGCGTGGCGCAATCCGGATGTGTTTCGGCCAGAACCTGCAAATCGTGCCACGCATTTTTATACTGTTGAATCCAATGCTTACTTTTCCCTTCCAGGCGAACATTCCATACCACCTCATAGATCCGATAAAGGAACAGGCCGTAGGATGTCGATGTCTCGACATATCCCCCTAGTTTCTTGGCACGCTCCGCCATGGATTTCCAAAGCAGCACTGCATCATGTTTTTCCTGCAGGAAGGCTGTCTTGTCGAACGGCACTTCCGGCGGAACCCCTATATACTGATCGCGTGTCCACCATGGAGGGAAATACCCCAGCAAAGATGCTTTTCCACGCACAACCGCCCTTTCGCTACAAAGACTTATTTCCCGCAAGTCGTCCGTCTGGTCATCATCCAAGCCCAGCGAATCATGGCAATAGTCCATAAAGTGCCTTGATTCCGGAATGGATGGATTGCCAGCCCATCGTGCCAGAACCGCTGCGTTCAAGATCGCCCAGAATTCATTTTTCAGATATGGCCCCTCCCATCCTCCACCGCGCGTCCATGTCCAAATTCCAGCAAACAATCTTGTCTTGCGGAAAAAACCATCTATGGAATGAATAAAATTATCGTGTTGATGTTCTTCGAAACCATCAATTACACCATGGGCGATATAATTGGGATAAGCTCCTTTTCCCTCGTATTCCCGGGCACACTGGACTTCTATGATCTGTGGATGCCTGCCAAATCCGATGATCCTGCTGAAAGGATTGCCCCGATGGAAATCATCTTCACAGTGTTTTACAGACATGATTAGGTTGGGATGAGGTTCGACTGCATCGGAAACCATCACATACGTCGTAAGATTCTCGTCAAAGGACCCCCATGTGCGAAAAATCAGCCTCTTGTCATGCCTGACGCAAACTGCCTCGCGAAGCAGGTTCAACAGCGGGATGATTGTATCGCGCGGGCTGTGTTTTTTATTAATCGCCCCTACATGGTATGGCGCGTCATGCAGGTAGGTCTCGCCAATTCTGACGACAAGACCGTCCAGCTCAGGAAATTGCTCAAAAGTCAAGTCAATTAGCAGACGAAGGTGTTCTTGCACCCAAGGTTCTGTGACATCCCCAAATTTTTCCTGCATGCCCGCGTTAAGGACAAGTTGCCGTGGTAGTAGCACAAGGTCGCTCATTGCATAAACCTGCACCTCACTCTCCTTGCAGCGTGTGAATTCTTTTTTTATGCGATCAAACAGTTCCTTGCGCCAGGATTCTGCGTCATCAGTCATGACATCGGGATAATCTCCAGACCAGTCCACCGCCAACACGGGCGATTCGAACAATGAATAGACCTTGCCGTTATATCCTAGTCTTTTTAATTCAGCAGGATCATTGTTCCGGCTGTCAAAATGCCGTTCACCAGGATTATGGTGAATCATATCTAAAATGAGCATTAAAGAAAAACCCCTGTTTTACAACCTGCAGCAATCATCGTACATTGGCACGACCCAGTCAAGACCGATGCGCCCGTTTTATGACAGACATCATCACTGACGACTATGATAAGAAGAGCCCCTGTGTGGGGGCTCCGGCAAATCTTCCAGCACACTTCCTGTCATATCGCGGAGTTACTCACAAAGAACACGGATTGTTCAAAGACTTTTTTGAAATCCAGATAACAAGCCCGCTTCAGTCACATAATACCCCGTTGGCCGCCTCCATTCACCTCAAATAGGCATTCAGACAACCCACTGATGCGGCAGAAATGGAGCATGCGCTGACTGCTTCTGCTCCGCCGAAAGCCTGGGGCAAATGCCTATTCCCTTCTACATCAAAAGCATCTGAGTAGATACTCTTGCCATGCGACGTCCGGATATGGCATTTTTCTATATGCCTTCGGTGACAAGCATGCCGTTGGCATCAATGGCAACCATGTCTGATGCCTCTCCGCTTACCTTTAGTTCAACACGTGTTACATCAAAAAATGCTCCCGTGGAGTTAAACTGAACGACATGCCCATCCATTGCGACAGCATTGGCAGAGCCGTTATGACTCTTGAGAGAGAAGGCAGGGCCATTGAAAAGCACATTCAGAATAGCGCTTGACTCGAATGTGTCGGTTGTCATCGAATCTCCGATGTAATAGTATTCACAGGGAGATGTGATCCTTGGCACGATCACAAAGAGGCTGTCGTGGCTTTCACCAGCCAAGCGGACTTTTTGTAGGCAATGCGCAGGGATGTGTCGCTCAGCCACACGCGCCCCGTATGTGCGGTACCTCAACGTGTCAAGATTGGATAATGCGCGGGTCACGTGGGAGGCTGGACAGAAGAGGTGCTTGTCCATGTATGCCTTGCTTGTTTCGCTGCTGAGATAGCCGGCCAGCATAAGGCACTCCGTGAAGACAGCATTCAGTTTGTGGTTCATATACATGAGATCATCGTTGTCCATGGAGTACATCAGTTCAATCAATCCCAAGGTCTTTAGATTATTCTTGCATGATACGGAACGGGCTTTTTCGCGGGCCTTTGAAAGCGCGGGAAGCAACATCGCCGCCAGAATGGCGATGATGGCAATGACCACCAAGAGTTCAATCAGCGTAAAGGATTGCCTTTTCATGTGAATCAATCTCCTTGTTATTGTTGAACGGGAACTATGCGAATGTCATCAAAGAGGACCTGGCCTTCAAAGCCACCAGTAACTTCCAGCGAATAGCTTATGGCATTGGCTTTTTCAGGGGTGGTAAACCCAATGCTTAATGTCTTCCACTGGTCTTCCGTTGAACCGAAGGCAGGCTCGGAAGAAAAGTCGCCTGTAGGGAACAATGTCTTCTGGCTGGAAGCATCGGGAACATACCCTCCCCAGGTGCGGAGGCTCATGGAAAATATCCCATTGACAGATTTGGCCTTGTACTTCACTGAAATGGTGTACATCTGATTTGGTTCGACGTCAATGAAGCACGTATATGCGGAGGCACTCCCCTCTATGGCCTTGCCGTCCTCTGACCTGATGCACAGTGCCTGGGTGTTGTCGATGCCGGCATTCTTTTCAAAAGAGACGTAGTCAGGCGAACTGATGCTCCAATGACGTCGGCCATGCTCGAATCCTGGATCCCGGGGAGTGGCCAGATTAACCTCTTCTGCGACAAGGGTCATTGCAGCTATAGCAAACAAAAAACATAGTGTTTTTTTCATTTTTGATTCTCCTACTTTGTGCACTGGGAAAACTATTTCAAGGCATTGGGACGAGTTAAGACCAGCAGATCTAGCCAGATGGCATTGGGCTTGGAGGAGTCCGGCACATAAGCGGGGCCAGTGAACTTCAACCGGAAATAAAAATCCCATGTATTGTCCGCAATGGGATCGGCGGTCATCATGTAAAGCTTGCCCAACGGGACATTGATGCTCCATCCCTGCCCCCAGAAATAGGCCTGCGGGGTTAAAGACAATTTCCCTGGCATTTTATACCAGTGGTATTGTTCATCTTTCGGGATATTGGTCAGAATGGAGTTCAACTGCCCTGGTGCATTTAGGTTTTCCACCACAAAACGTGTTGTGATGAAGCGTCCTGGGCCAGGCATGATCTTGACAACGCCATGCCTTGTCGGATCGGGACTACATGAGCAGAGCGCCTCGCCGGTGGCAGAATCCGGATCTTTCTGGATGCACGCCCCTGTCGCCGGATCCGGAGCCCCATCCAGGGCGGCAACAAGGATGCGCAGATCCTTCTCGGGAATTCCGTTAAATTGTTCAGGGACGCGCAAAGGCGATGCCACCCTGTCGAATGACTCCCTTCTCATGGCGTCCAGCCACTGGGTGGATCGGGCCGGATAGCGCCGTATGTATTCGCCCATATATTGTCGGCATTCATCGACGAGGGTGTCCATGGAAATCCCATGGGAGGCAAATTCATTTTCGTATGCGAAACGCTTGTCCAGCACTTCCCATAACAATGCAATCATCTCCTGTTCAACATGGGTGCGATAGATGCTTCCGTGTGGAAGGGTGGATGCGGCCTCTTTGAAATCTCTGTACATTTCATATCCGAACTGTGGAGTCATGAAACTCCATGTCGATGCGGACAACGTCGATTGCCGTCGCGGATCCTCCCTGATTCCTCTGCGGATAAGAGAAAAATAGTTTTCCACGACATGGGCTGCGGGACCGTAGTAATCTCTGATATAATCCGACGCTTCCGCTTCAGCGTCAAGCGTCGGGTCTAGCATGAGCTGATAACAGAGGTAGTGCCCTAGGTCTATGAATGTCTGTGGCGCAAGGTGAGCCCTTTCCCATTCCATGAAATAGGCTTCGATCTTCATGGATTGAAAGTAGCGGATATCCGCCACCATGCCGTCGAATGTAGTTTCCACGCGCGGAGGCACATAGCATTGCCCTATGTTGCCATAATCCCATACCATCAAATGCTTCACCGACCTGTTCCATTCCTCCAGATACTCCTTCTTCTCCTTGTTCAACGGATGGTTCAGGGGTTTGTACGGGTCGCTGCCGCTATACAGGTCCGTGACCTGGAATAGAATGTTGTCTGCAGGACGGGTCTTGAAGGCAGGCTTGGCTGTAGGACCATAGACCATCATGCGCAGTTTTATTTCGGGATAATTGTCTGCGACCCTCGCCGAGACCTGGTTCATGAAACGGATCATGAGTCCCGTTTCGCTGCCTTCTTCCTGGGAGATTGCCTTGCATGGCGGACAGTGGCAAATATACTGACAGGAATCCAGCACAGAAATATCGTAATAGGCAGGCCATTCTTCCCTGGGAAGGCGGGAGCGGTCATGCGCAATCGTCTTCTCCAGGTTGGAGACCACCAGGTGTACGACCTGCGGGTTAGACATGCATATTCCACCGCCTGTTTCTGAGTTATAGGGCTTGAAGCGCTGTCCAGCGTCATTCATGCTGAAATATTCTGGATGCGTATCAAACATTTCGATTGGCACATAGACACATAGCGTATGGAATTGTGGCACTGTGGTGATGTTGTTCAGGTCGCCGAGGTAAATCGAGGGCAGCAAGTGGAGTTCCTGTCCGTTGCATCGCATCCTCAGATTCCACTTTGCGAACGCGTCACGTGTCTCCTGGGGCGCATCGCATTCAATGAGTTCCCGTGCAAAGCGGGTGGCAATCAACCGCCCTGCAAACGCGGGCGCTTTTCTTTCGGAAAAATGGGGGAGTTCCACGCATTTGCCAGGTATTTTGGTGTAGAACATGGTATAGAAGCGAACGCCAAGTCTTTCAAGAAACGCATACACTCCATAAAGCGTACCGGCCGGCCGGCCGCCGGTGATAACCAGGTTGTCACCGACACTCTTTATCTCCCATTCCTCCTTGCCATAATCAGTGGGAGAGGTGCCAGTCACATTGTACCCCAACGCGGTGTCACCCAAATAGATTGCCGCTTTGCCGTCCGCTTGGCTTTCTGGAATGACCGTCAGCGGGCGTCCCTGCATTTTTTCCCAGAAAAACTGCAGTTCATCCAAGGCCATTTTTTCCAAACGGCCAGGAGACGTTCCGACAACGACGTATTCAGGTACAGCCATAATAGCTTGGACGGCAAGCAATTGTATTAGAATAATACAAACTGCGACATGGTTTTTCATCGTCTACTCCTTTTAAAAACCAAGGAAGGGAACATACTGGTCCACGTTGTCGATTATCCAATTCGGATTGTCCCACCAGACGGTAGAGCTGGAGCTCTTGCGCAATTCCGCTTTCCATTGACCATTAGAGTGCAGGACGACATTTTCAAAACGGATATTTATTGCATTGTCAATCGCGAACATCACGTCGTCGGAATCAACGCTCCACTGCCCTTTCCTGTCCCTGAATGGTGCTTTTCCCACGCCTTCGTATTTCAATTCAATATCCTTGAAGAGAAAATCGCGTATCATCCCCACGCCGTTTCCTTCTATGTGATTCGACAGTTCAGCCCGCCCATGTATCTTTTCAAATCTCACGTTTTCAAAGACGCATTTGGCGGGATTGCTGATAGGTGCATTATAGCGATGATCCAGTCCAATCGCAAATGGCCTCATGCACCACAGACGGACGTTGGAAATGCGGACGTCACTAATAGAGGCTCCACATGAATCCGCCGTATCCCCCCATTTCCCGATCAACGAAAAGCCTGTTTTACAATGGGTGATTTCCAAATTCTCCAATTCGCAGTTTCTTATAAGCCCATTTCCCACGCCAATGCGTATCCCTGTCGCGTATTCGGAAGACAGACGGCAGTTCTTGACAACCACGTCTTCACAGGGACGCTGTTCCTTCAGGAGATACGCCGACGCCCTCAATGTGAGGGCATCATCCCCCGAACGGATGTCGCAGTCCGACACGCGCACTTGGCGACAACTGTCAATATCCAGGCCGTCACTGTTGATGATTTGTGGATCCGCCAGAACTGCCAGGCCAGTGACATCGACATTCTCGCAACCGAGAAGCAAACAGTGCCAATAACTGGCATTTGTTAGTTTGACATTCCTCAATGTGACATTTTTTGATTCTACGATGAAAACCATCTGCGCAGGGCGCTCTGGGTTCGGTTTCAGCACCGGGCGATTGCCCCAGGGCCCCAAGGTCCAGAACCTGCCGTCTCCATCAATGGTCCCTCCCTCAATAAGAATGTTTTCCACTTCGACCGCACTGATCAAATGACGTCCGGATACAAATTCTTCCGGGCAGTCTTCATTTTGCGAGCAATACTCCAGGGCATTGTAATCGGCGATGTCGTGGCTGGCGACGATACGCGCATTGTCGCTGAGGTGCAAACCTCCATTGCTTCTAAGATACAGCGTTCCACACCGATACACCCCGTCCGGGAGGTGGACCATCCCCCCTGCGTCTAATGCGCGCTGAATGGAAGCGGTATCATTGTGTTTTCCATCCCCCACCGCGCCGAAATCACGGACATTGTTCATTGACAGTCCCATCGTTGAAATCTTCTGTGACCTCCATGCGCACCCGCACGAGATGCACAACAGGGAGAAAGAAGCGCATATCATGCAAATCAGCGGAATCTGTGGGCTTTTCGCGGTCATTTCTCATCATCCCATTTTTTGGGGGGTGAAAGGCAGTGGGGCTCCATGGCCTTCTGGCGCACAGGTCATTTTGAGAGCCTCGTTATTCGGTTGTCGTAATCTAAAAGGATTGCTCTATCACTCATTTTTCACGCGTGCTGTTCTTCGATGGGAGGTAAGGCACTCGCCTGAAATAGACACATGGTTAACTGTCTATGCCAACTACTCTAATTGACGCGAAGCGCTTTTGCCATTTTTTTATAAAAAAAACTTATATCATTGTATCTTATCCTTTTATGTATTTCCCCTTTTAATGACTTCTATCTTTATTTTCATCTAAGAAAAGAATAGCATGTATTCTCGATAGTTCAAGGTAAAAATAGGCTTAAATGGGTATATTGTTATCCATAATCTTATCATTGTCTCCATAGATGATTGCCAAACACCAACATATATTCTTGTATTATCCACGCATTACTCTCGAGTGAGTTGATGACACGTCATCTCGCCAGAAGTGCGGATGCATTGTCCTGTCGAGCATGGAAATAGTCGGCAGTCTTCAGATACGTATCGAGCCACATTGTTTTCATTACGCTTTCTGTACAGATTCAAGGCAACCTGCCTTTTTCTCTGACACGTCCGTCCATTTCACTACAAGAAGAGGATAGGGGCGTAGGGGCAGACTATCTGTGAGGATAGGGTCGCAATTTCAAGGCGACCAGAGAGAGGAGACGATTTGCAAACAGGGAGATGGAAGATAGATTGGCAAGGCGTCTCGAAACAAACGACACCTCAGCCTGAAGGTGACCGTTCAAGGATGACGGCACTAGGGGACGGTGCTGACCTTGCCTTTTGTCTTTTTCTTCATGCCCCTGTCAACGCTTGACATGGCTAATAGAACAGTAGGCAGTGGTATTACGCCAAGAGTCCTCCGTAAAAGCAAGTCAGTCTGGCGCTTTTTTTCAGAAGACATAGTATCTTACAAGCCCATGATAGGGGATTCATTATGTTGAAAAGAACAAAGATTGTCAAATATCTACAGGAACTGTCAGCCTCCGACAAGCTGCCATCGAACGGGAAATTGCCTTCGCAGACGGCATTGATGCGCCAGTTCGGTGTGTCAAGAACCACAGTCGTCAAAGCCCTTGAGGAACTTCGCATCCATGGTCAGGTCTGCGGGCAGCAGGGGCGGGGGGTATATGCGCTTCCATCGCATGCTCCTGATAAAATCAGCCAAATCGTCGTAATTGGAGAGCATTTGAATCCTGACAGTGATTTTCCTTTTTCCGAAATGATATGGGGAATTGAAAATGCCGGACGACGCCTCTCATTTTTGAATGCTTCTAAAATGGACAACCATGCGATTCCCGTTTTTCATCGAGGCCAGGCGATTATTTGGTTGTTGCCCGAATTGCGCATGCTTCCCCATATGGAGCATTTGCGTCAATTGGGCATTCCTCAATTGCTGATTAACAGGGATTTTGACGATTATGACTGTATTATCACCGACACTATGACAAGCCTGCGCGAAGGGTTGTCCTGGCTTTTGATAGAAGCTGGGCGCGATCTAGCCGTTATAAGCTACCCCCCAGTGTTGTGTAAGCCTTATCGCCAGGATCGTTTGTCAGCAATCTACGAACTATGCCTGTCGCTACAGGCGAATCTTGTTTCCGACCTTGTTTTCAAATGCCCGTTTTTGAATATCGTTGAGGATATCGACAACATTGTTCAATCTATATTCCACCATCCCCAACCACCCCGCGGCATTTTCATATTGGATCATCGGATAGTTATCCCGTTCATTATCTGCGCAAGCAAATACGGGAAAACACTTGCAAAGGACTACAAATTGCTCGTCATGGACGGAAGGCCCGACTATCCCCATTCGCCGGGGTTGGCCATACTGAAACAAAGCTTTCACCTATTCCAGGTTGAAATTGAAGAGTGGTTGAGGATTGCATTGAAGCCAAAGCGCTCTCTCTTCCAAAAAAGGATAAAATGCTCTCTTCAGATAAACAGATGATTCTCGCTGTTGCCTCATGAATCTTCCCTTTTTGAATAGAGGGGATGCAGGGAGAGAACTTATCCATCATGCGGATTCTGCTCCGCATGGTAAGGCTCAAGGAGTGGAACGCAGACCTACCTGGATGCCGTTCCCCCGTCATTCTCACGAGGAACACAAATCCAGAATCCTATATACAATGGAAGTCCTACACCATAGCACATGCTGGCTACAAACCAAGCGACGCGCAGGATGGTAGGGTCAATACCGAAATAATCGGCCAATCCACCACATACTCCAGCGATCTTCTTGTTGTGGTCGGAGAGATAAAGCTTTTTCATTGTTCTTTTTCACATCCGTCCCATAACTTGACGGCGCAGTTGAAAAAAACGGTGTCATGGACATCTTAATGGCAGCCACCAAGCATCCATAGGAGAGGCCATGACACCGATAAAGCATGTGTATTGGCCTCCCTTGAAAAAGGGGACCAATACACAGGACTTGTCTTCCTCCCCAGAAAGTGAGAAAAAAATCGATATCCGAGGCTTGTTTGATTGAGCGAAGTTTGCAATTCAAATAATCAAAGTCAGAATTGCAAGTCTTTTTCTCGCTTTCTTTCGTTGTGATCCCGTGTAATTCTAACTTTCGATGTTATCTTAACAGGAGTTCACTAGGAGGTAAAGTATGATTGCCCGTCAAATGTCGAATCAGATTCTTGAGGCCGCGACACAGTATCCCGCTGTTGCGGTCACCGGTCCGCGTCAGTCCGGAAAGACGACCCTGTGCCGTGATCTGTTTCCCGATTATGCATACGCCAATCTGGAAAAACCGGAGACTCGGCAGTTCGCCATTGAAGACCCCAACGGTTTCCTCGCGCAATTCGACAAACCTGTGATCCTTGACGAAGTCCAGCGCGTCCCGGATTTGTTCAGCTACATCATGACGCTTGTGGATGAACATAAGCGGATGGGCGAATTCATTCTTTCGGGATCGCAGAACTTTCATTTGCAGCAGGCCATCAGCCAATCCCTTGCCGGACGCTGTTCCACGCTGAAACTTCTGCCGATGTCTTTCCGTGAGCTGAATCGGAAGCCGAATCATGATATTTTCGGGATTGGCAATGAGACTCCGGATATCCCGGATGCCCCGGGGAATCCCTTCGACCATGTCTTCCGCGGCGGCTACCCGCCGATTTATGACCGAGGCATCAAGCCGACCAACTGGTATGCGCAGTATGCGCAGAGTTACCTGGAGCGCGATGTGCGCCAGCTGGTCAATGTCGGCGACCTTGAGACTTTTGAGCGATTCCTGCGCCTGACGGCGGGACGTAGCGGTCAGATCCTGAACATGGATTCCTTGGCGAGCGACGTCGGCGTCTCCCCGGTCACGATCAAGCGCTGGCTCTCTCTGCTGTGTGCAAGCTACATCGTTTTCCTGCTGAAGCCGCACTCCAGGAATTTCAACAAGCGCCTGATCAAAACGCCGAAGCTGTACTTCTATGATACCGGACTTCTCTGCTATCTGCTGGGCATTCGGTCGGCCAATAATCTGGAACTGCACAGCCAGCGCGGCGCGATCTTCGAGACCTACATCATTTCCGAACTCTGCAAGTCCTGTTTCAATGCCGGTGAGGAGCCGCCGTTGTACTACTGGCGGGATTCCCAGGGGCATGAGGTCGATCTCCTCATCGAGGACGGCGAGAGTCTTTACCCGGTCGAAATTAAATCGGGCCAGACGGTCTCAGGGAACATGATGAGCGGTCTGGATTACTGGTGCAAACTCGACGGCACGGATTCCGGAATGCTCATCTACGGCGGAACCGAAAGCTACACCCGGAGCGGGATTCAAGTCCGAAGCTGGGCGGCCGTTTGAGGCGCAATACAACCATCCGCTTGCCAGGAACAATGTATTCGATGGTCGCCTCCGGGCGGTCTTTCAGCCAGACGTCAAGATTTGCGAGACGACGGTCAGTTCTTCGGCCTCCTGCGAGGAGAGTTCGCGCCTTTCGGCTGTCAGCCGGGCCGTTTCCCCACTGTCGTCTCGTAGCCCGTCAGCGCGGCAAACGGCGCGGTCACGAAACGGCATCTACGGATGGTTCTCCGCGAAACATGATGCGGAAGGTGAATGATGTCGTCGTAGGGCGTTTTCACTTCATCGTCTTTTCAAAACGGAAGAAGTATTCTCCCCGGGAATGTCGCAGGGACCGTGCTGTTCATGATGGCGGGGATTGAAGAACTCCACAATATGAGAACCGCACTTGTTCACGTAGAAGTGGATGTTGCGTTTTTTCAAATCTCAGCAAAGCGTCCCATGGCCGCATTCCGTCACTCCTCCGTTAGGTTCCATGGCTATGCACTCTCCGGCATGTATCGATGCCCGGACACTCCGCCTTCCTGGAGGCGCACCCTCTTGGGAATTAAACGCTCTCCCTGGGTTTGCATATTTCAATGCGCGAAGGGCGTGCGTTTAACTTTTCCAGTTACACATTCGTGTCATGTGGTGTCCTTTTCCGTGCTGGAATGCGCAGAGAATTTATATTATGCCCCATTGCGTAAACGGGGGTTGTTGCTTTCGTTTCCGCCCTCGCGTTTTAGGTTCCACATTTATTTTCATTGATTCACATTCATGGGCGGTTTTTTCGGTTGCGCCTCCAAGGGCAGTTGTGTTGCGGACATCTTCTACGGCTCCGACTACCACTCCCACCTTGGGAATATTCGCGGCGGGCTGCTTGTCTACGGCAGCAACGGCTTCCAGCGTTTCATCCATGACATCAGGAAGGATCCCTTCCGGTCGAAATTCGAGCAGCATCTCGACGGCATGGACGGGAACCTTGGCATTGGCAGTGTTTCAGACACAGATCCCCAGCCGTTGAATGTCGCGGGCGAATTTGGCACCTTTGGCGTCGCGATGGTTGGGCTCATCTCCAACCAGGAGGCTCTTCAGAAGGAGCTCTGCCATGGTGGAATCCACTTTTCGGAGCTGGTCAACGGCAAGGTAGGCCCCACTGAGATTGCCGCCGCCCTTCTTGCCACCAAGCCCACCATCCGCGACGGGCTTCTCCACATGCAGGAGAAGGTGGAGGGCTCCTGCAGTGTCCTTGTCCTCTCCCCCGAGGGGGTTTACGCCTGCCGCGACAAGCTTGGCCGCACGCCGGTCGTCATCGGCCGCAAGGATGACGGTTCCCTTGCCGCGTCCCTGGAGTCCTGTGCGCTCCACAACCTGGGCTACAAGATTGTGAGATGGCTTGGGCCTGGCGAGGCCGTATTGCTGGACGGCAAGACCCTTGAGATCCGTCCGGTCCTTCCAGCCAGGAAGAAGTGCCGCATGTGCGCCTTCATGTGGATATACTTCGGCTTCCCCGCCTCCTCCTACGACGGCGTGAACGTGGAGGAGGTGCGCTACCGTTGCGGCGCGGCGCTTGCCTCCCACGACAAGGACCTTGATGTGGACGCCGTGGCCGGGGTTCCCGACTCGGGGACCGCGCATGCCCTTGGCTATGCCGGCGCCACGGGCATTCCCTACAGGCGTTCCTTCATCAAATACACTCCCACCTGGCCACGGAGCTTCATTTCCGACTCCCAGACCACTCGTCGCCATGTGGCCAAGATGAAGCTCATCCCCATCCAGGACTTCATCAGGGGGCGCAGGCTCCTCTTCTGCGAGGACTCCATTGTCCGGGGCACCCAGCTCAAGGACACCTTCGCAAGGCTTCCCGAGTGGGGCGCGAAGGAGGTGCACGTGCGTGCCGCATGCCCACCAATCCTCTTCGGGTGCAAGTATCTCAACTTCTCCACCTCCAGGGGACCCCTTGAATTGATTGCACGCCGTGCAATCCACGAGCTCGAAGGCGGAAAGGAGACCGACGACACCGTGCGCGAATACGCCGACGACTCCTCCGAGAAGTACCAGGCGATGGTGGACCTGGTCTGCAAGGAGATGGGGTTCACAAGCCTCAAATACCAGCCGCTCAAGGACACCCTTGCGTCAATCGGAGTCCCCCAGGAAGGGCTCTGCACCTACTGTTGGGACGGCGCTGAATAGTTACATTAACCGATAATTTGCACAAACGTTTCCGCCGTCCGGGCGTGGCTTCATTCCAATTGGGCCGTGTCCTTCTGGCCGGGACCCCTTTATCGATCAAAGCAAGGAGGCAATTCACTTATGGCAGACGAACTTCAGGCATTGCTTGACAGATTGGACAAGGAGGGCATTCGCCGTGGCGAGGAGGAGCGTGAGCGCATAGTCTCCAAGGCCAGGGAGGAGGCCGCCGGCATTCTTTCCGATGCCAAGGAAAAGGCGTCGAAGATGGTCTCCGACGCGGAGGCCTCCTGCGCGACCCTTCGCCAGAAGTCCGAGGAGTCCATCCGGCAGAGCGGCCGCCAGGTGCTGCTCCAGGTGAGGCGCGAGCTGGAGTCCCGCGTCCAGGGTGCCGTCGAGTCCCTTTTGAAGTCCGAACTCAAGCCAGGCGTCGTAGCGGGGATTGTCGCGAAGCTCTGCGAGGAGTATGTGAAGGCCTCCGGCAACGAGGACAGGATTTCCGTATTGGTTCCCGAGGGGGAGCTTGAGGAGTTGCGTGCGGCGGTTTCGGCCGCGCTGGTCTCGAGCCTTCGGGAGCGGGTAGTCCTCAAGCCCGACAAGCGCCTGTCGGGGGGCTTCAAGCTCTCCTTTGGAGGAGCAGGGCAGGTCGTCTACGACTTCTCCGACGAGGCGCTTGCCGAGGCCCTGGCGTCACACCTTTCCCCTGCACTGGGGGCATTGATTACGGCGTAGCCCGATGGCAAGCGACTTCATCTACATTCTTTCCACGCTGCCTCTCCTGAAATTTGACGGGACGGGGGCCGTGGGCTACGGCAAATTCCTCGACGGCGTCTCCGGAATGCTCAACGACCGGGAGCGCGGGCTTCTTGAGAAGCTGACATTGAGGGATGCCGAGAATGCGGACAGGGACACGCCCGCCCTTCGGAAGTGGGATGCGTGGATGGGGATGATGATCAACATCTCCGCCCTGTGGCGCGGCCAGAGGCGCAAGAAGGAGTTCTCCTCCGACATCGTGCCCGCCCGCGAGGTCAGCCCTGCGGACGCGTCCCGCTTCGAGGCGATCCTCCAGCTGCCTGGAATCGCCGAAAAGCAGGATGCCTTCGAGGAATTGCAGTGGAATTGCCTGGAGGAGCTTTCCTGCCAGGAGGGATTCACCTTTGACGCGCTGGTCCTGTATGCGTTGAAGCTGCGCCTTCTCGAAGACCGTTCCCGCCGTGGCGTCGAAGCCGGCAAGGCCGCCTTTGAGAAGCTTGTGGAAGAGAGGCTTGCCGAAGCCGACAAGAATAGGATTTCCGTAGAAGAATAGGATTTTTGAGGAATGGCAATGGACGAGACGACTATGAAGACCGGGCGAGTCACCGGAGCCAATGGCAATTTGGTCAGCGTGGCTTTTGACACCAGCGTTATCCAGAACGAGGTGGCCTTTGTGAAGGTCTCCGATGGCGCCCGCCTCAAGAGCGAGGTCATCCGCGTGCGTGGCGGCCAGGCGGACATGCAGGTCTTCGAATCGACGGGCGGCGTGAAGGTCGGCGACCCCGTGGAGTTCACGGGACAGCTGCTTTCGGTCGAACTGGGGCCCGGGCTGCTGACACAGGTCTTCGACGGACTCCAGAATCCGCTGCCCAGGCTTGCGGAGGAGTCCCTCTTCCTCAAGCGCGGGACATACATCTACCCGCTCGACGACAAACGCCAGTGGGAATACACGCCCGTCGCAAAGGTGGGGGACGAACTCTTCGCCGGCGACGAGGTGGGCTGGGTGCCCGAGGGAATCTTCCACCACAAGATCATGCTGCCATTCGCATGGGCCGGGGTGTGGCGGATTACCTGGGCGATTGAGGCTGGCAGCTACAGCATCCGCACGGTGGTCGCGAAGGCCGCCAACGAGGCCGGCGAGGAGCGTGAGATCACGATGGTCCAGTCGTGGCCTGTCCGCATGCCCATCAACGCCTACCGGGAGAAGCTTCTTCCCACTGAGCCGATGGTCACACAGGTTCGTTCCATTGACACCTTCTTCCCCGTGGCCAAGGGCGGCACCTTCTGCACGCCTGGCCCATTCGGCGCCGGCAAGACCGTGCTCCAGCACGCGCTTTCCCAGAGAAGCGAAGCCGACATCGTGATTGTGGCGGCCGTTGGCGAGCGGGCCGGCGAAGTCGTCGAAATCCTCCAGGAATTCCCCGTGCTTGAGGATCCCCGCACTGGAAGGAAGCTCATCGACAGGACGATTATCATCTGCAACACCAGTTCGATGCCTGTCGCCTCCCGTGAGTCCTCGATCTACACCAGCGTCACCCTGGCGGAATACTACCGCCAGATGGGGTTGAACGTCCTGTTGCTTGCCGACTCGACAAGCCGCTGGGCCCAGGCGCTGCGCGAGGAGTCCGGCCGTCTCGAGGAGATTCCCGGCGAGGAGGCCTTCCCCGCATACCTGGAGTCCCTTGTCGCAAGTTTCTACGAGCGTGCGGGCCTTGTCCACCTGAACAACGGGGAGCGCGGCTCGATTACCATCTGCGGCGCGGTTTCACCTGCCGGCGGCAACTTCGAGGAGCCTGTCACCCAGGCGACCCTGAAGGTCGTCGGCGCCTTCCTGGCGCTCTCCCGCGACCGCGCCAACGCCCGCCGCTATCCGTCAATCCATCCGCTTGACTCCTGGAGCAATTACCGAAGCACCGTCTCTTCGGAGCAGGTCGCCCTTGCGCGGCAGATCCTCAAGAGCGGCAACGACATCGAGCAGATGATGAAGGTCATCGGCGAGGAGGGCACGCCCAACGACGACTTTGTCACATATCTCAAGAGCGAATTCCTGGACGCCGTCTACCTCCAGCAGGACACCTTCGACAAGGTGGACAGCTCCTGCACCGCGGAGCGCCAGGCGTATGTCTTCGGGAAGCTCTCCGGGATACTCCGCATGCCCTTCCACTTCAGTGACAAGGGCGCCGCCAGAAGGTACTTTGCCGACCTCCGCCAGATCTTCGTCGACTGGAACTACTCCGCCTGGAAGTCGCCTGAGTTCGCGGAGAACGAGAAGAAGCTTGACGAAAAACTGTCCGAGGCATAGAGGGGGAATCCGAGCATGAGAAAGATCTACCACCGCATCATCCAGATCAGCGGCAACGTAATCACGCTGGAGGCGGAGAATGTCCAGAACGGGGAGCTTGCGGAAGTCCGCAGCGGCTCCCGTTCCTCGCTGGCGCAGGTAATCCGCCTGGACGGATCTCGCGTCTCCCTCCAGGTATTTTCCGGGGCGCGAGGCGTCTCGACGGACTCGGAGGTGCGCTTCCTGGGGCGCCAGATGCAGGTGTCGGCCACGAACGACCTCCTGGGGCGCGTCTTCACGGGCAATGGCTCTCCCAGGGACGGGGGGCCTGCCCTTACGGACAACATGGTCGACATCGGCGGCCCTTCGGTCAACCCCGCGTGCAGAATCATCCCCAGGAAGATGATCCGCACTGGAATCCCGATGATTGACATCTTCAACACCCTTGTCGAGAGCCAGAAGCTGCCCATCTTCTCGATTCCCGGGGAACCCTACAACCAGCTTCTTGCCCGCATTGCGATGCAGGCCGAGGTCGATGTAATCGTCCTGGGCGGCATGGGGCTCAAGCATGACGACTACCTTTACTTCAAGAACACATTGGACGAGCAGGGGGCGCTTTCCCGCGCCGTCATGTTCATCCACACGGCCGCCGACCCGACGGTCGAGTGCACCCTTGTCCCCGACCTGGCGCTTGCCACGGCGGAGTTCTTCGCCGTGCAGCAGCACAAGCGCGTCCTCTGTCTTCTCACCGACATGACCAACTTTGCGGACTCCCTCAAGGAGATTGCCATCACCATGGAGCAGATTCCCTCCAACCGTGGCTATCCAGGGGACCTCTACAGCCAGCTGGCCTCCCGCTACGAGAAGGCGGTCCAGTTCAGGGAGGAGAATGGCGGCGGCTCCATCACGATCCTGGCAGTCACCACCATGCCCGGGGACGACGTGACCCACCCCGTCCCCGACAACACCGGCTATATCACCGAGGGGCAGTTCTACCTTTCGGGCGGCCACATCGAACCCTTCGGCTCCCTTTCGCGCCTCAAGCAGAATGTCAACAAGGACACCCGTGAAGACCATCGTGCCCTGATGGACACCATGATCAGGCTCTTTGCCCAGTATCGCGACACCCTTGAGAAGCAGTCGATGGGCTTCCGCATGTCCGCGTGGGACAAGAAGCTCCTGAAATACGGCGGTCTTTTCGAGAGCCAGATGATGGATTTGAAGGTGAACATTCCCCTGGAGGCCGCCCTGGACCTGGGGTGGAAGATCCTGTCGGAGTGTTTCGACCGTTCCGAGACCGGCGTAAAGTCCGACCTGCTCAACAAGTTCTGGCCGAAGAAGGATGATTCCTCCACTGAAAACAACGGCTAGGCTTCCCATTGGCACTCCATGGCAAAGATCAGGCTGACAAAGAATGAACTCAAGCTCCAGCGGGATGCGCTGAAGCGATTCCAGCGGTACCTGCCGACACTGCAGCTCAAGAAGCAGCAGCTCCAGCTGGAGGTAAGGCATGCGCGGGAGAGCATGGCGTATCTTGAGGAGCGCTATCAGCGCGAGGTGGAGGACCACGCCGTGGACCTTGCGCTCTTTGCGGACTTCCCAGAGGATTGCAAGGAGGCCGACAAGGTCTCGAAGTGGCGTGTCGCCACGCGCAACATCGCTGGAATCGAGGTGCCGGCCCATGCGGGCCTCGACTGGGAACGCAACGACCCGGACCCATTCGTCACGCCATTCTGGATTGACGAGGCGGTGGAGCTGGTGGAGCACCATGTGGAGCTCCTTCTGAAGAAGAAACTCATGGAGGAGCAACTCCAGTGCCTGGAGGACGAGCTTCGCGTCGTCAACCAGCGTGTGAACCTCTTTGAGAAGGTGAAGATTCCCGCCGCGCAGGAGAACATCCGCCGCATCAACATCTACATCGGCGACCAGCAGACCAATTCGGTTGGCAGGTCCAAGATTGCAAAGGCGAAGTGCCAGGAAAGGGACGCGGACTTGTCATGATTGAGAGAATGAAGAAAATCACGATTGTCTGCCTGGATGATGACCAGGAGCGGTCGTTGCAGTCCCTGCGGAACCTGGCCAGCGTGCATGTCTCGTCCCATGCTCCGCAGGTGTCGGTGGAGACCGCCACCATCTCGGCGTCCCTGTCGGACGTCAGCCAGCTTCTCTATTTCCTGGAGTCGCTGGATGTGAAGGGCGCGTTGTCCACCTCCGCCCCGGAAATTGACGGCGAGGAGGCCACCTCCCGTGCGCTTCGCATTCTTGGCGGCTACCGCAAGCGCCAGGGCGAACTCTCCGACCTGCGCCAGACGATTTCGGCCCTTGCCCCCTGGGGGCATTTTGACGCATCAGTCCTCGGCCGTCTCAAGGATGCAGGCTGGGACTATGCCCTGGTGGCGCGCATCAACCAGCGTGGCTGGGAGAAGTGGTTTGATTCCCTTGATGGAATGCCCGATGGCGCCAGGGAGTTCGTGGTGACTGTCACCCGTGAGAAGGTCTATTCCCTTGTGGTCTCCCCGTCGCCCCTTCCCGAGGGCGTCCTCCCGGCAGTCACCCTTCCTACGGGAACTGACCTTGCCGCCGCCGAGGCGAAGTTTGCGGAGGCGCAGAAGGAGGGCGACAGGCTGCTTGCGGAGCTTAAGCGGATTGCCGCCGAGGAGATGACGGCAATCAGGCGCCGCCGCGCTGCAATTGCCGCAGACCTGGACTACGCGGAGACACGTGACAGAATGCTGCACGCCGGCGACCGCCTCTGCTACCTCCAGGGTTATGTCCCGGAAACAAGGCTTGACGAACTGCGCCTTACAGCCCGCGAAAACGGCTGGGCAATCCGGTATGACGACGTCGTCGAGGACGACTCGGTGGTCCCGACGAGCCTTGTCATGCCGAAGCACCTGGACATGGCCAAGTCGGTTCTCGACTTCATCGGAATCCTTCCCGGCTACAACGAAATCGACATTTCGGTGGCGGTGCTTCTCTTCCTATCGCTCTTCAGCGGGATGCTGGTCGGCGATGCGGGCTACGGCGTCATCTTCACCCTTCTCTGCCTTTGGGGGCTCTGGAAGGCCCGCAAGCGTGGCGACGACGGGCTTCTCCACAACCTCCAGGCGCTTCTTCTGATGTCGGCCTGTGTCTTTGCATGGGGGGCACTTTCCGGAAACTGGTTCGGCCTGAACTGGGGCGGACTGGAATTCCTCACCGACAAGGAGCGCGGCCCCCTCAATGTCCAGCTCTTCTGCTTCTTCCTGGCGGCCGTCCATCTCTCGATGGCGCACCTCTGGAAGATGAAGGACTCCCTGTCGCTGCGGGACAAACTTGGCAATCTTGGCTGGGCAATCTTCCTGTGGGCAAACTTCTTCACTGTCAAGTGCCTGCTGATTGACTTCTCCTTCGAGCACTTCGGCCCCGCAAAGTACCTCTATGCGGTGGGCACGGCGCTGGTCCTGCCCTTTGCAATCAACTGGCGCAACGTGGGCGACGCAATCTACTCGCCATTCACATTCATCAACAGCATCAGCGACATCCTCTCGTATATCAGGCTCTACGCAGTCGGACTCTCCAGCGTCTACATCGCCCAGGCATTCAACGACATGAGCGCCAACATCTGGAGCCAGAAGCCGTGGCTGATTCCAGTCGGGCTCCTGATTGTGCTGGCGGGACACGCGCTGAACATCGCAATGGCTTTGATGAGCGTGCTGGTGCATGGCATCCGACTAAATACGCTGGAATTTTCGGGACGCGTCGGAGTGGAATGGGGCGGCCGCGCCTACAGGCCATTCGCAAATCCCTTGTCGTCTTCAATCTCTGACATGAAGAAATAATCGAGGTCATTCCCTCAAGAAACCAGGAGGACTAAAAAATGTTTGAAGTGAACACTGCACTTGTCGGTCTGGGAGCGATTGCCGCCTTCGGCCTCTCCGCGACGGGTTCCGCCATCGGGTGCGGCCTTGCCGCCGCCAGCGCCGTGGGTAGCTGGAAGCGCTGCTATGTCCAGGGAAAGTCGGCTCCGTTCCAGCTGACAATCTTCGCCGGCGCCCCCATGACCCAGACAATCTACGGGCTGATTCTCATGCTCCAGGTCCTGACGATGGATCCCGTGCTCTGGCCGGCGGCCATCGGCATCGGCTTCCTCTGCGGCACGGCCATTGGCTTCAGCGCAATCTACCAGGGCAGGGCGGGCGCAGGCGCCTGTGACGCATTCAGCGAAACGGGCAAGGGCTTTGCCAACGACCTCATCGCCCTGGGCGTCGTCGAGACCATCGCCATCTTCACGATGGTCTTCGCCATGATGTTCAAGAGCAACCTGACCGCCCAGCTGGCCGCCACGGCCGCCTCTGCCCTCTAGCCTTCGCCGGGAGACGGCCACCAGCCACCTGGCGCCAACGCCTCCACTCCAACCCACGCGTCCACTGAATGCCTGAACTCGATATCATCTCCTTGAGGCTTCCGCTGATTGTCTTCGGACTGCTCATCATCGGATGTGTTGTCTCAAGCAAGATCTCCTCCCGCTTCAGCATGCCAGGCCTCCTGGTATTCCTGCTGATTGGGATGGGGATGCATCTGCTTCTGGCGGGCACGGGCAACGCGGACGCGGCGGGGGCGCTTCTTTCACCGCAGGTCGCCAACGCGATTGGCACAGTCGCCCTGGGAATCATCCTCTTTTCAGGAGGAATGGACTCCTCCTTCGACGACATCAAGCGGGTCTTCAAGACAGGCACCATTCTCTCCACGGCGGGCGTCCTTCTGACCGCCCTGCTAGTCGGCTCCTTCGCATATCTCATCGCCCTGGGATACGGCCGCGGCGACCTCTGGCCCCAGTGCTTCCTCTTCGGTTCGATCATCTCCTCAACCGACGCAAGCGCGGTCTTCTCGATTCTCCGTTCCAAGCGTATCAGCCTCAAGGGCAACCTGAAGCCGCTGCTTGAATACGAGTCGGGATCCAACGACCCGATGGCAACATTCCTGACGTTGTTCTTCCTGCACATCTGCCTGCTGCACTCCAACGGCGAATCGGTCGGCGCAGGAAACCTCCTGATGATGATACCCGAGTTCTTCTACAAGATGGGGCTTGGCGTGGCCATCGGCGTCCTGGTCGGCATCACGGTCGTGTGGCTCTTCAACCACATCAGGCTCGACTACGACGGGCTCTACTATGTGCTGGGGCTCTCTGCAATCGCGCTCTCATACTCGCTGGCCGACCTATGCTGGGGCTCCAACGGGTTCATGGCCACATACACATGCGGAGTCTGCATGGGCGCAAGGAAATTCGTCTTCAGAAACACATTCCTTCGCTTTGCGGACGCGCTTGGGTGGCTCAGCCAGGTCGTCCTCTTCACAATGCTTGGATTCATGGCGACTCCCGCGCTGATTGTGAGGCACTGGTGGCTTGGCCTTGTGATGGCAATCGCCCTGATGCTGGTCGCGCGGCCAATCGCCACCTTCATCTGCATGTTCAAGAGCAGGTTCTCCTTCAAGGCCAAGGTGCTCGTCAGCTGGGTCGGACTCCGCGGAGGCGCACCCATCATGCTGGCGACCTTCCCGCTCCTCCTCAAGGGAGATGCCTCCCCAACGGGAGGAGTCGACGGAGACTGGTCCATCTACGACATGATCTTCAACATGGTCTTCTACCTTGTCCTCCTCTCGGTGGTCCTCCAGAGCTTCACAATCATGCCCCTCGCAAAGCTGCTGGGGCTGGACGCGCCGCTGAAGATGACGCCCCCGGCGCCAATCTCATTCGACCAAATCACATACCTGGACAACCGAAAGCTCCAAAAGAGCGAGAACGCACCGGACGACCTGGCGTACAACGAGCCCGCCACATACGTGATTGCGGAGGACAGCGACATCAAGGATATCCAAATCAGGGACCTGAAACTCCCGGAAGGCGTCTTCATCGTGATGATTTCACGCAAGGGAAGATGGCTCGTGCCTAGAGGCGGCACAATCCTCAAGGCGGATGACTCATTGACTGTCCTGGCGACGCCGCTGAACCACAAGGCGGCAGCCGAATTCTTTGCGAAGAAGAGTCACAATAATCTTTAAGTCATTGATTATGAACGACTTATGTAATATACGCAATAGGATTGACAGGATTGACGACCAGTTGCTCGCGCTTCTTCTGGAACGCTTCGCCCTCATGAAGGATGTCGCCGAGGCCAAGAAGGCGTCCGGCGTTCCGTTGACCGATTCCGCCCGCGAGGAGTCGATTCTCATCCGCCGCTCATCCGAGGCTCCTGGCTACGAGGATGAGGTCCGCGACTTCTTTTCGTCCCTCATGGAGCTCTCCAAGAGAGTCCAGCGGAGATATTGACCGGGCGGGGTTTTCTGCGGATGTGCAGACGGGTTCTCATAGCCAGTCCGATTGGCTTCTGCGGCGGAGTCAGGAATGCCCTTGGGCTTTTTGCGCGGCTTCGGGAGGAGAACCCCGGCGAGCCCACATACGTCCTCCACGAGCTTGTCCACAACGAGCTGGTCACTGTCAGGATGCTCAGGGATGGCGCCATCTTCGTGGATTCGCCCTCCTCCGTCCCCCGTGGTGCGAGGATTCTGATTGGCGCCCATGGCTGCGGCGACAGCGTGCTTGCCGAGTGCCGCGCCCGGGGCCTTGAAATCATCGATGCAACGTGCCCCTTCGTAAGGCGCCTCCAGGACGAGGTGGCCGGCTATTCCGAGGCCGCCACGGTCGTGTTCCTGGGGGACAGGCGACATCCGGAAGTGCAGGGCGTCCTGGACAGGCTCCACGGACGGGAATACCACCTCGTCACATGCGCAGACGAGGCGCGGGCGTTGCCGGCGATCTACCGGGCGGTCTTCTTCAACCAGACGACCCGCAGCCATGACGAAGTGGAGAGGACCCTGGAGGCGTTGCGCGGGCGCGTCGAGCTTCTTGACGACCAGTCCCACATCTGCGAGGCGGTTGCCTGCCGCCAGGACTCCATGTCACAGGTGGCGCCCAGGTGCCAATTTGTCTACGTGATAGGTTCTCCCCACAGTTCCAACGCCCGTCGCCTGGAGGCGGTTGCCCGCGGGTGCTGTCCTGGCCGCGTGAAGATGGTTGATTCGGCCGGCGGAGTCGTAGAGAAGGAGCTTGAGAATGTGGAGTGCGTCGGCGTCGGCACTGCCACCAGTTCCCCCGACTGCGAAATCGATGCGGTCCTGGCGCGTCTTGAGGAACTTGGTTTTTCCAGAGAGGAGTAGCTGAAATGCCGTCGAAGAAGGATTTTCCCGAACACATTGCAATCATCATGGACGGCAATGGACGTTGGGCGAAGCGCCGCGGGCTTCCGCGCAGCGCCGGGCATCTTGCAGGCGCGAAGAATATCGCCAGTGTTGTCCGTGCGGCAAAGGAGCTGGGGGTGAAGATCCTGACTGTATACGCCTTCAGCACGGAGAACTGGAAACGCTCCGCCGAAGAGGTGGAGTATCTGATGCGGCTCATTCCACACTTCACAAAGCGTCTTGAAAAGGCGATGATGAAGAAGAATGTCCGCCTGAGGACAATTGGTCGGACGGAGGACCTGCCTGAATTCGCCAGAAACCCCCTGCTAGAGGTGATTGAAAGGACGAGCGGAAACGATGGCTTCACACTGAATGTCGCGCTGAGCTACGGTGGACGGGCGGAAATCGTAGACGCAGTGGAAAAGCTTCTGGCGGACAGGAACCGCCCCGAAGGACGGCTGACGGAGGCGGAGTTTGCGAAATATCTCTATGCGCCCGACCTCCCGGACCCCGACCTTATGATCCGGACCTCCGGGGAATTGCGCCTGAGCAACTTCCTTCTCTGGGAGCTCTCATACAGCGAACTATATGTCACGGAGACCCACTGGCCAGACTTCAACAGGGAATCCCTCATGCAGGCCATTGAGGCATATCAGGGGAGGGACAGGCGTTTCGGGGGAATCAAGCCCCCCGATGGCGCAAATCCGTGACGCGTCTACCCAAGCAATGCGAGTCCTGCGGCCTTTGCTGCGGCTGCGACGGCGTTCTTCGGGAACCCCTCGAATTCTATTGAACGCTGTCCCTCAGCCAAATGGGCGAAGCGGACTGTCTTCAGAGAACCGGAGTCCAGGAGCCCTGGAATTTGTTCTGGCCATTCCACAAGCGTGATGGCGTTTGGCTGGAAGAGGAACTCGTCGATTCCGAACGCCAGTGCGGCATTTTCATCCGCAATCCTATACATGTCAAGGTGATAGAGGAATTTTCCGTCGGGTCTTTTGTATTCCTGCGCGACTGTGAATGTGGGGCTTGTCACAGGCTCGGTGATTCCGAGCCCCCGTGCGATTCCCCGTGAAATCACCGTCTTTCCGCAGCCCAGGTCTCCGACCAGTGCGACCACGTCGCCGTCCTGGAGGGAATATGCCAGGGCGATTCCCATTGCGAGAGTCTTCTCGTCGCTGTCACTGAAATACTTTTCCATTGTGCGTCAGCTTAGTGCTTGAAGCACCTGCACCATGTTGTCATAGCGTCGTTGCAGGGGTTTCTGAAGGCAGTTGATGATGACATGCTCGAGCTTCTGGTTCACATTCGGAACCAGCTCGTGGATAGGCCGGGGCTGGACATTGGGGCTGGCCTGCTGGCGCCAGGTCTCCTTCTGGGTCTTTCCCGAAAAGGGCAGCTTGCATGTGACGATCTGGTAGGCAATCAGTCCGAATGCGAAGACATCAGACGCCTGGTAGGAGAGCTTCTGGTTGAACTGCTCCGGCGCCATGAAACCTGGTGTGCCGAGAATCTTCCTGGGGCCGTTGTCGTCCTTCTTCCTTGCCATGTCGAAGTCCGTCAACTTGACGGTGAAGTGGTCTCCCTGCCTTTTGACAAGGAAGTTCTCCGGCTTCACGTCCAGGTGCATCATTCCACATGTGTGGACCCAGGCGAGCCCCTGTGCCATCTCCCTCAGGATGAACTCCGCATCATCCCTGACATGCCTTGCATCGAGGGTCATGAGATTGCGGAGGGGAACCCCGTCCACATATTCAATGATCTCGTAGGGAGTCAGGAAATGCCTTCCGACTTCGAGGGAATTGACGATGCATGGATGGGGCGACAGGTCTCTCCTGGTCATTACGCCAGAGATGAAGCGCCGCCTCAGGTCGAAGCGCAGCAGCTTCGACCTCTGAAGCTCACGCAGGACCGCAAAGCCGCCGCCGGGAAGCGATATCTTCGAAAGAACCGCCATCCCGCCCTCGGCAAGGTGGTCGTCAGTCACTCTGTATTGTAGTCGGTCGGAGGGCATCGAGAAAAAGACTATTCCCCTGCAAGCAGTCCGCCCTTCAGGACGACCTGGCGGTCGGCGGGGGTGAGATTGCACTTCAGGACGATTTCCCTGCCGCCCACGAAGGCGTGGACGTCGTCCCCCGCCTTGAGCTGTGCACGCAGCCCGGCGATGGTGATCTTGTCGCCCTGCTTGATTGCCTCGTAGTCCTGACGGTTCTGGAAGTAGAGCGGAAGGATGCCGAAGTTGACGAGGTTGGCTGCATGGATTCTTTCGATGGAGATTGCCAGGACTGCCTTGATTCCCAGATACATGGGGCAGATTGCGGCATGTTCGCGGCTGGACCCCTGGGCGTAGGAGTCGCCGGCGACGATGAAGCCCGCTTTGCCTGCGTCGCGCAGCGCGGCGGCGCGTTCCGCAAAGGTGGGCTTGCCAGGCTCGTTGAAGCAGTCGAAGACGACCTTCGCGTAGCGGGGGATATTGCTGCGGAGCTTGAGGTTGGCTCCCGCGGGCATGATGTGGTCGGTCGTGATGCGGTCGCCGACGGTGATGACCGCCTCGCCATCAAGGGTGTCGGGCAGCGGGCTGCAATGCGGCGGCTCGCCGATTGTCTCCTTTCTTACAATCTCCACCCTCGACCCGTCTTCAGGAGGAATGATGATCATCCTGTCGTCCACCAGGAAGTGGTCTGGCATGACCCATGCGGGCTCCTCCATTCCGGCCTGTGCGGCGAACTCGGCGGGGTCCGTGAGGACGCCTGTCAGGGCGGTTGCGACAGCCGTCGCGGGGCTCACCAGATAGCACTGGTCGTCCTTGGTGCCCGTGCGGTTCAGGAAGTTGCGGTTGTTTGTCCTGACGGAGATCGTGCCGGATGCGGGGCTGAATCCAAGCCCGATGCAGGGGCCGCAGGCGCTTTCGAGGATACGGCATCCGGCCGCAAGCATTATTGCAAGGGAACCATCCTCGGAGAGCATTCGGAGAACCTGCTTCGACCCCGGGGCAATCGCCAGGGAGACGCCCGGGTTGACGATGCGCCCCTTGAGCATTGACGCCACGAGCTGCATGTCCTTGAGGCTGCTGTTGGTGCAGGAGCCAATCATCACCTGGCTGCAGGGAAGCCCGGCGACCTCCGCGACGGTCTTGACATTCGCGGGATTGGAGGGGCATGCGGCCATTGGGACCAGCTCGTCAAGGGCGATTTCAATGACGCGGTCGTATGCCGCGCCCTCTTCGGCGGCCAGCGGCTTCCAGTCCGCCCCGCGTCCCTCCGCCTCGAGGAATCTGCGTGTCTCGTCGTCGGACGGGAAGACCGAGGTGGTGACTCCCAGTTCGGCGCCCATGTTTGCGATGGTCGCGCGCTCCGGCACGCTCAAGGTGGCAACGCCGTCGCCAAAGTATTCCACCGCGGTGCCGACATTGCCCTTGCTGGAGAGAATCGAGAGCACCTTCAGAATCACGTCCTTCGCCGAAACAAATGGCCTGAGCCTGCCGGTGAGCTTGATGCCGACGGACTTCGGGCAGGTGAGCTTGAAGGGGATCCCGCCCATTGCGCGGGCGACGTCAAGCCCGCCGGCGCCAATCGCAATCATGCCAATGCCGCCGCCAGTCGGGGTATGGGAGTCGGAACCAAGAAGGGTCTTGCCTGGAATGCCAAAACGCTCCAGGTGGACCTGGTGGCAGATGCCATTGCCCGGACGGGAGAATAGGACGCCCTTCGCCGCGCAGACGCTCTGGAGGTAGAGGTGGTCGTTCGCGTTCTCGGGACCCATCTGGATGGTGTTGTGGTCAATGTACTGAACCGAAACCTCGGTCTTGACACGGGGAACCCCCATCGCCTCAAGCTCGAGAAACGCCATGGTGCCTGTCGCGTCCTGGCAAAGGGTCTGGTCTATCCTGATGCTGATTTGGGAGCCGGCGACCAGCTTTCCCTCGACAAGGTGTTCCGCGAGAATCTGCTGAAGAATTGTCCTAGGCATGGAATTGTTACCTTAACTTGTTGATATGCAAGGAGTTATGATTTAAGAAGATGTATTGTGCCGCTACCAGTCCAGCGCAATTCCCAGGGAATTGATGCCGCTTCCTATTCCCAACATTGCGACTCTCATTCCCGGCTTGAGGGCGCCTGCCTCGTCTGCGGCGGCGAGCGCCATCGGAAGCGATGCCGAGCCGCAGTTTCCCGTCGTCGGGAAGATTGGAAAGTCCAGCTCCGACGGCAGTCCGATTGCCTGGAAGAGGAGATCCCTGTGGACTTTTCCGACCTGGTGTCCGCAGACGATTTCCGGCGGTTGCCCATTCCAAGGGGATTCACCCTGGAGGTTCTCCCACATTCTCTTGGCAACCTTGATTCCCTCGGTGAGGAGCTTGTGGGAGTCTGTAGACATGACCGGTGCGCTTCCGTCGGTCATGCCGCCATTTGCGTCTCCCCTGCAGAGGTCGTCATGGGAGCAGTCCGAGGCAGCTGAGATTGCGCGGATCCTGTGCGCTCCGTCCTTGCCAAGGATGACGGCCGCGGCGCCGCTTCCGATTGTCAGTGAGGCGAACTCATGCTTGAGGGCCTGGCGAGTCATGGCGGCGTCGGCATTCAGCCTGGCGACTGTATTCTCCACCAGCGGTCCGGCATTCTCGCCCGTGACGGCCATTCCGCAGGATATCGCGCCGGATTCAATCATCGACGAAAGGACAAGCATGCCGCTGGCCACGCCCAGGCAGGCATTCGAGATGTCGAAGTTGAGGACGTCCTCCGAAAGCCCGAGTTTTCTGACGACTGCCGTTGACGTGGCTGGCTCCGCACAGTCGCGAGAGACTCCGCAGAAGAGCACCGCCTGGAGTTCCGACGCATCAATCCCCGACTTCTCCAGTGCCGCCTTCGCAGCCAGGACCGCCGCGTCGCTGGGCATCGTCCCGGGGTTCCAGAACCGGCGTTCCCTGATGCCTGTCATCAGTTCAAGGCGTCCCACGGAAAGACGGAGACGGCTGTACAACGGCTCCAGGCTCTCCTCAAGCTCCTGGCTCGTAACCATGCGCCCAGGAAGAACCCGCGAAACACATCTCAGATGTACATTTGAAAACCTCATGCTCGGAAAGTCATCTAATGTAATTCGATTCTTAGGGATTAATGGAGAGTGGAGCCTGGGCTTTCGAAGGCGGCCGCCATGCCCGTCGAATCGTCCGACTATTTTGGGTTCCCGCACGCGACTTCCGTCACTTAACGCTATGTTATTGGCATGCGTACACTTTGTCCATATTGCAAGAGCGTGAACACCTGCGATTCCGAGCAGTCCGGAATGCAGATTCTCTGCAGCCAATGCAGCAAGGCCTTCTTTGCGGATCCCGTTCCCGAGGATGAGGCGGAGGGGTTCAAGGCGTGTCCCTACTGCCACGAGCGCGTCCGTGCCGGCGCAAGGAAGTGCCGCTGGTGCCAGAGCATGCTAACGGCACAGCCGGAGAAGAAGTGCGGCACCCCCCCAGTGGAAGCCGCCGCCCCCGTTGAGAAGGGTGCTGAGGTGGAGGAGCGTGAACTGGAACGCTTCCGCCCATCCTGCAAGCGCCTGGCCGCCCCGATGCTTGCTACCCTGCTTGTCATCCTGGCGACGATCCCATTTCTTCAGAAACTCCATGTCGGGATGTATGTCGTCCTCGCAATACTGCTGTTCTGCCTGGTTTGGTTTTCCGTCCTTCTCTTCGACATACTGACCACCTCCTATACCCTCACAAACCAGCGCCTGCGCGCAGTGTCAGGGCTTTTCACCCACTACGAGGTGGACATACGCCTGACGGACATACGGGGGGTCTGGCTCAAGCAGGACCTCTGGGAGAAGCTGCTAGGCTACGGCGATATCAGCATCGGCACATCCGCCACCTCGGGAATGGAGATTGCGATACGGGATGTAAACAATCCCCATGCGGTCCTGGACCTCTTCCATGACCTCTCCAAGGGACAGGGGGAAGACTCCGACGGCAAGTAGCGGGATGCGGGGCGCATAATGCAGACCCAGGCCGAATCCCGTCAAAATGACTGAAAAATATTAGTGTGTTTTACTTGATTTCCCTATAGGCGAGGCTATCTTCTGTCAAGGTCCCGAAGTATTCCCGCCACTGCAATGTCCGAAGAAAAGTGCTATATCGCCATTGACCTGAAGTCCTTCTACGCATCTGTCGAATGCGTGGACAGGGGGCTTGATCCGTTGCGGACAAACCTTGTGGTGGCGGATTTGTCGCGCACTGAGAAGACAATCTGCCTGGCGGTGTCTCCGTCCCTCAAGACCTTCGGCATTCCCGGCCGCGCCCGCCTCTTCGAGGTCTCCGAGATGGTGCGTCAAGTGAACGCCAGCCGCCAGCAGTCGGCCCCCGGGCGGCGCTTCAGTGGGAAGTCGTGGATGATCGACGAGGTTCTTTCCGACCCGTCGCTGGCGGTGGACTACCTGATTGCCAAGCCCAGGATGGCCCGATACATGGAGGTGAGCACGGCAATCTACGACATCTACCTGAGGCATGTCTCACAGGACGACATACACGTCTACTCGATCGACGAGGTATTCATCGACGCCACCCAGTATCTGCGCCTCTACCACATCTCCGCCCATGACTTTGCGATGCGCCTTGTGAAGGGCGTCCTCTCCGAGACCGGGATTACAGCCACGGCCGGGATAGGCACCAATCTTTTTCTGGCGAAGGTCGCCATGGACATTGTCGCGAAGCATATCCCCGCCGACAAGGATGGCGTGAGGATTGCGGAGATGGACGAGATGTCGTTCCGACGCCAGCTCTGGAGCCACAGGCCGCTGACCGACTTCTGGCGCGTCGGCCCAGGCTATGCCCGAAAACTCCAGCAGCACGGCATGTACACAATGGGGGACGTCGCCAGGATGTCATGCCTGGACGAGGACCTCCTCTACAAGCTTTTCGGCGTGAATGCGGAACTCCTCATCGACCACGCCTGGGGATACGAGTCCTGCACCATCAAGGCGATCCAGTCCTATCGCCCCTCGAGCAGCAGCCTCAGCACCGGACAGGTTCTCAAGGAACCCTACTCCTTTGGGAAGGCGCGCCTGGTTGTCCGCGAAATGGCCGACCAGCTCTCCCTTTCCCTGGTTGAAAAGCGACTTGTCACAACCCAGCTCTCCGTGGTTGTGGGCTACGATGTGTCGAACCTGAAGTCGAAGAGAGCGTATTCAGGGGCGGTTCACCTTGACAGATATGGGCGGAAGATTCCAGAGGGAGCCCACGGCGCAGTCAATTTCACACGCCCAATCTCATCCTCGAGAATCCTTGCGGAGGCGGCGGTCTCAATCTTCGACAGGGCCGTGGACAGGGAACTCCTCGTCCGACGACTCAATGTCATTGCGGCAAATCTAACCCGTGAAGGGGATTGCCAGGGCCAGAAGAATGCCAGCCAGGAAACACCCAGGCAACTGGAACTCTTCCAGGACGAGGAGGAGAAGGAGGCCCGGGAGTTCGTCGAAAAGGAACTGGAACGGGAAAGACGATGCCAGGAGGCCATCCTCACAATCAGGGACAAGCTTGGGAAAAACGCAATCCTGAAGGGGATGAATCTTGACGAGGGGGCCACCGCGCGTGAACGAAACCAGCAGGTGGGAGGACACAATGCCTGAAGAATACGCCGACATCATCGGCCTTCCGCGACATGTCTCCAGAAAGCATCCCCAGATGTCCCTGGAGGCGCGCGCCGCACAATTCGCCTCATTCGCCGCACTTGTCGGGTATGACGAGATGATTGACGACGCCACGGAGAAGCACACCCCTAAGGGCGACAACACAGTCGTCGTGGAACCAGGTGAGATGCCACTACGGGAGGAGCAGTACCCTTATGAGGGTGGTAGCCTCCACCGTGGAGGCACTTCGTAACCCAGGCTATATTAGCAGAGTTGCTCAATACAGGCACCCCATCGTCCTACCAGTCACAATTCACAGCACGTTAAACATACATAACCTACTATGAACAAGCGACTTATAACCTTTCTTCTCCTTCTTTTGGCAATTCCTGCCGCGACCATCATTTCTGCGGATGAGTATGTCGTCAACGGCAATTTCGAGGATGGCGACAAGGGCTGGCTGATGGTTCCCGGCTCTGTCGTCGAGGATAGTGTCGGCTTCAACGGGACAGGCGGGCTGAAGGTTTTCCGGCTGAGCAACGACGAGCCCTACCTGGTCAACCACCAGTATGTCGATGTTGAGCCAGGCACCCCGTACAGGCTTTCCGCGATGGTCAAGGCCGAGGGCATCGGTCCCGGAGAGACCTCGATAGGGCTTGAATATACCGACGAGAATGGCAAGTGGATTGGCGGCGACTACATCGCCGGCCCCAAGGGGACAAGCGAATGGCGCGAGGTCACAACCAGCTGCCAGGTGCCGCTGAACGCCGCCAAGTCGTCCGTAGTCGTCTACATCAGAAAGGGCTCCACCGGCACCGCGTACTTCGACGTCGTCTCCCTGAGGAACTTTGACGAGCCGCCGCGCCTCCAGATGGTCTACCCCGTCCAGGGGGTTGTTCGCAGGGGAGGGTGCCCCATCCGCTTCCAGGCTGGTCTTCTCGGCAACACCAAGGGGCTTGAGGCCTTTGCCGGAATGAGGGTGCGCACCACTGTCAAGGACGCGCTTGGCGAGGTGGTTTTCTCCGAAGAGAAGGCACTTGACGGAAGCTCCGCGGAATTCATGCTTCCCGCGCTGGAGGATGACGAGGTCGTCATCTCCGGGGAACTCCTGGACGCGGAGGGCAATTCCCTCGCAAAATCCGCCGAGACCAGATGCAAAGTCGTGGACGAGGCGACGGCGGCTCCAAAGGGGGCCTGCTACATCGACGAGTATGGACGCGCGATTGTGGACGGCGAACCCTTCCTGCCAATTGGACTCTACATGAGTTCAATCGAGGACGAAGAGGAGATTGAGATGATCTTCGACTCGGACTACAACTGTCTGATGCCATACAATATCCACAAGACTGGATTCGAGACTCTTGACAAGCTGGACGCCCACGGTGTCAAAGTCATCTTCTCACTTAAGGATCTCTACGAGATTCCGAGAACCAGGACAACTTTCGAGAGCATCAGGAAGCAGCTTGGAATGGAAGGCGCCGCCCCCGAGGATATCGTCACCCATTTTGTCACGAAGTTCCGCGAGCATCCCTCAATTCTCGCCTGGTACAACAACGACGAGATTCCCCTTGCCCATATTGAGATTCCTGCGGCAAGAAGGCAGCTCATCAACTCTCTTGACCCGCACCATCCCGTCTGGGGCGTCCTCTGCGTATTCATGGAGGCACCCTTCTACGGAAGCACCTGCGACATCCTCGGGCTGGACCCATACCCAATCAGGGACCAGGCCGTCAGCCACCAGAAGGTCACTGTCGAGGCAATGGACGCGGCTGACAAGTCTGGACAGCCCTTCTGGGCAGTTCCACAGCTCTTCAACTGGGCGGTCTACCAGTCGAAGACCTTCCCCGAGACATACGGCAACTGGATTGAGCCACGCCCGGACCAGATGCGCGGCATCACTCTGCTGGAGGCGCTCCGTGGCGCACGGGGGTTCATCGGATACTCGTTCTTCGACCTGAAACGCCCAATGGACGCAAAGACATACGGCGAACCAAAGGGGACATACGAGGAATTCCTCTGGCATTGGAACGAACGCAAGGAGATTGCGACGATGCTCAAGAATATCTCCCCGTGGCTCCTCTCGAAGAAGGGGCCGGAACGCGTGCAACTCGAACTCAAGTCGGGAGACGCACAGGCCGCATTCTTCACAAGGGATGACGCCGAAGGCAAGCCCCTGGTCATTGTCGCCTCCGTCGGGCCGGAAAACGTCGATGCGACACTCACGCTCCCCGCAGACTTCCCCCCGATGAAATCCGCCTACGGCCACGCAAAGGAGGTCTCGCCGGGAGTCTGGCACTTCAGCGGAAATGACATCTGGGGAGAGATTCTTTCCCCAAGAGACTAGAATAGCGTTGGTCAAGTGATAAAAGTTAGAGGCGGTGGCCGCTGGCGCTCGTTGCGCGGTCACCGCCTCTCGCCATATATGGGCAAACCCACTCCCGGATTCACTCCCCGCCTTCCCCTATATCCTTGTCTTTTCCCCCGTGGAGAAGGACTTTTCGGTGGCTGCCATGAGCCTGACTGAGTTTGGCAGGATGCTGACAGGATATGCGGACTTGCCGGTCCTGAGGGTGTTGGCGAACTCACGGCATTCAATTGCGTAGAAGTTGTCGAGCGAGAGGAGTTCGTGGTGTTCCGCCTCGCTGACGGTCACCGTCGCAGAATAGTGGTATGCCCCTTCCGTGTAGTGGTTTGTCACTTCAAGTCCATTCGGGTAGTGGACGATTGCGGTGACTCCGCACTTGTTCCTGCTTGACCATACCCATTCGGGATTTTCGCCAAAGATTGCAAGGCAGGTTTCGGCCAGGTGGGCCGCGTAGAACCAGAAGTTGCCGTAGTCATTGACCATGTTGACGGGGGCGGTGACATCTCCGGAGATGATCTTGCCCTCGTTCTCCTGGACGAATCCGCGGAGCTTTTCGACACCCGGCAGGTTTTTGATTCCGGTGCCCCCCGTGATGAACGAACCATGCGCCTCGGCGAGGCGGCAGAGTTCCTCGGCATCCTTGATGGACGAGGTGAATGGCTTGTCAACGAATACGGGGAGCCCGGCCTCCAGGAACGGGCGTGCGAATGGCAGGTGGTATTTGCCGTCGCGGGCGGTCACCATTACCGCATCCACCTTCCCGAGCATCTCCTCGGGGCGTTGGCAGAGCAGTTCGAGCTTTCCGCGTTCAAAGACCTTCTTGTTCTCTTCGGGGTAGTTGCCGCCGACGGCCACCACCTGGATGTCCTGGAATTCGTCCGCCAAGTCGGGGACGAGTCCGTTGAAGGCCTCCGTGAATGCCATGGCGTGGGAGTTTTCCGCGCCCATAATGCCGATTCGGAACATTAGTCTATCCTCCTGTCGTGCGAATTGCTAGTATCTGATCGGCATTGGGTTGCGGCGGTGCACCTCCTCGATCATCTCGATTTGGCGTGCAACCTTCTCAGGCGGAATCACCAGCGGAACCCCGTCGGTGATGTGGTCGTAGAGATTCTTGTAGAAGTCGGCGACTGCGAAGTCGAAGGCAGTGCCGGTCAGCTCCTCCTCCTCCTTGTGCCACTCGAGCTGCTCGGAGCAGTACGCGGGGGTGCCGTCTTCCTTGGAGAGTGGTTCAAAGATGATGTGCCGCCTGGGAGCCTCCTCCTCCTTGAAGTACTGCCACGTGACCTTGTTGGCGGTAGCCTTGAGGGCGCCGCGGGTGCCCTGGACACGGTAGAGGATTCCGTCGTTGTACGGATCGCAGGAGGAGATCTCCAGGTCGACGACGGGCTTGCCGGGAGCCTTCATCAGAATCTTCACAAAGTCCTCTGCGTCGCCAAAGACATTCGCCGCATCCAGGTATGCAGTGAATTCGGGCAGGGCAGGCTGGTCCAGGATGTCAAGTGCCTGCTCCATCGGGTGTGGGCCGGTATTGCGCAGGGCGCCGCCGTAGAACCGCTGGCTGCACTGCCAGTCCCATCTGCGGGCATAGCCGTTGAAGCGTATCGAGACCTGGACGATGCGACCGAGGATTCCGCTGTCCATGATTTCACGGGTGCGGCGGTAGTACGGGGCGAAGTGGGACTGCTGGAAGATCGCCAGCTTGACATTGTTTTCGGAAGCCGCCCTGATCATGGCGTCGCACTCCTCCTTGTGGGCGGAGAAGGGCTTCTCGACGAGGACGTTGAACCCGTGGGTGAGAAGATCCATCGTCACAGGATAGTGGAGATGGGAGAAGGTGGAGTTGACGACGAGGTCAATGTCCTTGCGCCCATAGAGCGCCTTGTAGTCGGAAAGGATTTCGCAGGAGTCGCCGTACTCCTTGCGGGCGCGCTCACGGCGCTCCTCGATAAGCTCGACAACCGCAACAACCTCGTAGTTCCGGTTCTTCTCGCTGAGAAAGTACGAACCGTGGATGTCCCTGCCGCTTCTTCCCTGGCCAATGATTGCAACACGAAGCTTTTTCATGATGGTGTGGTGATGGGGTGAAAAGAGATGAATTTGATTGAATGATGAAAGAGAGGTCGGTCGCCGGTGGCAAAAAAAACATGTCATCATGCGACAAACTATGTCAATTTCGTATTTCCTTGGACTGCCTGTCGGCATCCTGCTGGATTATCAGTCCGATTCGGGATGTTTCCAGTGCGTGGTTTTTGTGGTATAGCGGGTTGTCGTCCTTGATTTCCCTGAGGAATTCCTCTAGGCAGTTTCGTCCATCCTGTGCCGGTGCCTTGACGGATTCTGCGGGTTTGCCAGAGAGTGCCAGCAGGAAATCCTTTTTTCCGAGTGTGCACTCGATCATTCCGTTTTCTCCCCAGAAGCTGAATCTCCAGTATCCTGGGAGTGTGAATGCCGATGGCGCTGGTGCGCTGTAGGAGACATCCGCCAGGAGTCCTGCGCCGTTTTCGTATTCGGCCATCAGCTGTGCGCAGTCCTTGAACTCCGGGTGCCGGTGGGCGAATCCATTGTATTGGCGTGCGGAGACAGTCCGCTTGTATGCAAGGCCTGTCGCGACCTGGATGAAGTCGATGCCGTGGATGACGAGGTCGTTGAAGGTGCCTCCGTGCTTGCCCTGCTCAAAGTACCACATCGGGCGGATGCCGTAGTTGAGGGGGTGTTGTCCAGTGAAGTCCATCGCGTGGATTTCGCCCAGGAGCCCGCTGCGGATAGTCTTTGCGACGAGTCGGAGCAGCGGGTCGAACCTGAGTTCAAGCATGCATCCAACTGCGAGGGACTTTTCGGTGGCCAGCCGCTTGATTTCATCGAGCTCCGCCAGGGATGTGCAAAGCGGCTTGTCCGAAAGGACATGCTTTCCAGCCTGAAGCGCCTGGATTGTGCGGGCGCCCCTGATGCCGAAGTAGTCTCCGACGGCGACTATTTGGACCCGCGGGTCCGCCAGTAGCGCCTCGTAGCTTTCGTAGAAGGGAACCCCGAGGGCGGCGGCGGCATTGCTGCGCGTCGCCGCGTCCTCCTCCCATGCGCCGACTACATCCGTCTCGTCGTTCTTCTGTGCCAGTTCCAGCAGTGAGAAGATATGGGGATGTCTTAGGCCGCAGAATGCGATATTCATCATCGTCGTGTGCTGTGGCGTCGTGTGTTCGTGAATCTTACTTCAGCAGGTCCGCACCGCTCTCCGGGTCGCAGAAAAGCGTGGCGTCCGGGTGGTTGCGCATGATTGTTGCGGGGCACTCCGTGCTGACGGGGTCGTTGACCGTCTTCGTGACCGCGGCGCGCTTTGTGGCGGCCGGCACTGTGCAGAAGAGGTGTCCTGCGCGGGTGAGCGCGGGGATTGTCAGCGAAAGCGCATGCGTGGGAACGTCGTCAAGTGTTGCAAAGCACCCGTCGTTGACCTGCTGCTGACGGCAGACCGGGTCGAGTGGGACGAGCTTGACGAGCTTCGGGTCGTTGAAGTCGGCGACCCATGGGTCGTTGAAGGCAATGTGCCCGTTTTCACCAATGCCGAGCATGACGATGTCGACGGGATTTTCCCTGAGGAGCCTGGAGTAGCGTTCGCATTCGGCCTCCGGGTCGTCTGCGTATCCCTGGAGATAGTTGACGCTCTTGAACGGGAGATGGGAGAAGATGTGTTCGCGGAGGAAGCGTCCGAATGCCTGCGGCGCCTCGGCTGGCAGCCCGACATACTCGTCCATGTGGTATGCGTTGATTCTGCTCCAGTCGATTCCCTCCTCCTTGATGAGGTGTGCCAGGGTCTCGTTCTGCGAGGGTGCGGCGGCGAAGATCATGTTCAGCTCGTCCTTCTGCGCAAGAAGTGCGCGGATGCGCTGTGCGGCCATTGCGGCGGCGTCCTGCCCCATTGCGTCGCGGCTGTCTGAAATCCTGACCCCGAGGGAGTCAGCCTTGAAATTCTTGAGAATCGACATTGTTTCCAGTTGTTGCTTGGGTTGTGTTGTAACGGAGCGGTTTTGTGAAATCAACGCCTTGTTTCCCTGCTTGGCGAGTTCGCCTCTTACTATAAGGCACCTGCACAAGCCAGGGGAGGCCGGCTTTATTTCGAGGGGAATCTTTCGGCGATGACCGCCAGAATGTCGTCCGCAAGGGCGGACTTCTCCTTTAGTTTTAGTGTATGTGGTTCGTATCCAGGAGAATAGATGGTTATTTGATTTGTGTCGGTCGAGAATCCGCATCCAGGCTTCATGATGTCGTTGGCGCAAATCATGTCGCAATGCTTCCTGCGCATCTTGATGATTGCGTTGGCTTCCACGTCATTTGACTCCGCCGCGAATCCCACAAGGAACGGATGTTCCGGGGAGGAGCCCAGTTCTGCAAGGATGTCCGGCGTGCGCCTTAGATGAAGCACCATCGACTGACCGTCAATCTTCTTTATCTTCTGTTCCGCATAGTGGTCGGGCCGGAAATCCGCCACTGCGGCGGCCAGGATTGCAATGTCCAGCCCACTCCAATTCTCCATGACTGCGCGGTGCATCTCCTCCGCTGAACGGACGCCAATGCGGCGAAGGCGCGGAAATTCGGGCGGTGTCACCTGCATCGGTCCGTGGACGAGCAGGACGCTGGCGCCACGGATGGCGGCGGCCGCCGCAAGGGCGACACCCATCTTTCCGCTGGAACGGTTTGTCAGGTAGCGGACGGGGTCGATGTCCTCGGCCGTGGGACCCGCCGTGACGAGGATGCGCCTCCCTGCAAAGTCGTTCCTGGAGAGCGCGGCGTCCACATGCATGGCCGCCGTCTCGATTGAAGGCACTGCGAGTCGTCCCATTGCCCCAAGTTCAAGGGGCGTGTTTCCCTGGATGAGCGTGCTTCTTGGAGGCATCGCGGCGTCAAAGTCATCCTGTGGGATTGGTTCCTCTCCCAGGATTCGCGGCAGGATTGCGACGACCGGGCGACCTGCCTCCTGGATTGACTTTAGCGCGCCCCCCCGCATGAATATGTCGAGGACTTGCCTTGAGACCGGCGCAAGCAGGAGCAGGTCGTGCCTGCGGAGGGCCTCCGCGTTGATTTCGCCGATTGGGAAGCATGTATGGCCGGAGAGGGTGGTCCAGGCGAGTTCGCTGACGAATGCGAGGGCGGATGGCCCTGCGTATGCGGTTGGGGCCACCTGGATGGAATACTTGGCGTTGCGCAGCCGCGTCAGGAGGCCTGTCGCGTATGAGACGGATGCCGGCCCGTCTGTCACCATGAGGATTCGTCCTGCCATGATAATCTCACTCCGCTTTGTCTGCCGCTTCGAAGCGCATCTTCGAGGTGAAGCCGGCTGAGTTCCTTGTTGCAAGCCTGATTTGCTTGACGGGCAGGGCAGGGTCGGTCTGGTAGTTTTCGCCGTCCACGACTGTCGCCGTGAAGAGTGCCTCGTCGAAGAACATCTTCAGTGCGCCGTGCCTTCCCTTCAGCAGCAGTCCCCCCTGGACCTTTTCGGGGGCGACGCCAGGCGCCAGGGTGAAGTGGAGTTCGAAGACATGGCTTTGATCGGAGGAGACGAAGTCCTCCACTTCAATTGAGTCATCCCGGCAGATGAGGCCGCGCCTCCAGGAGACGCCCTGCCACTGGGGTGTGGATGAGACAAGGGTGGAGTCGAAGCGGTTTCCCTCCCAGCCGTCGAATTGCATGGTGGGGTTTGAGTCCCACCCGTAGAGGCTGAAGGAGTGGGCGTCGGGAGTGCCGTCCACCATCATCGAGGAGTGGACATCCGCCTGCTTGCAGGCTCGGAATGCAGGGTCGTCGTAGTTGCAGCATCCAGGGTCGTCGACGAAGGGCTCGTTGTCAAGGAAGACGGTGAGCGCGTTCTTGCCTCCGTGGTAGTGGGAGAACCTTCCTGTGAACGATGAGACATCCAGTGCGGCGTAGAGCCGGTCTCCGCGCCAGACTGCCAGCCCTCCGGGATTCAGGCAGGAGGTCTTCGGCTGCGCCTGGACATCAATGCCGAGCGATTCCAGAAGTCCATCTGGCAGAAGTGGATATGCATCGTTGACGACTAATGTCCTCCCATCGGGCCTCCTGTATGCGGCAAGGGCCTTTCCTGCGAGGGCGAATCGTCTTTCCGCCTCTGCGTCGAAATCCATGCCGAAGAGCCTGGCGAATGCGAGTGCGTCTCTTCCGTGCCATGTTTCGAAGGCGTGGTAAGACGGGGAGTTTTCGAAGAGGACTCCGTTTTCGAAGAAGTCGTTCCTTGCGTGCCAGGCGATTCGTTTGAATGCCAGCTCCTTCCACTGGCGTGTCTCATCGTCTTCATCGAATGCGGCGGCTGCGTGCAGGAGTCCGATTTGCCTGACTGCCTGGTGGTTTCCAGTGGCGTCGGGGAGCATGCTCTCCTGGCGGAAGAGGATCCTTCCATGCATTCGGACTCCTTCGATGAGCCTCTCCAATTCGCCTGGAGCGAAATCCGCCAGATTCCGGATGAAGTGGATTGTATGCAGGAAGTGCAGGACACGGCTTGCCGGCTGGAAGTCATACCAGATGTATTCGACATCGGTTTCGTCGACGGAATACTCCTCGTATGTCTTTTCGTTGTAGTCGTGGGTCATCCGGTTTTTGACCCGTTCCCAGTGTGCCTCGATGTCGTCGGGAGGGGGGCATGTGTCAAGGAAGTGCAGCATTGTCTCCTTGAGGAGATTTGCCAGGCTTAGGTCGTTTTCCAGCCATGCGGCGTGTCCAAGGCATGCGACAAGATAGAATCTGTTCACCCAGCAGCTCAGCTCGATGCTGCGCCACCTTTCGTAGCGGTGGAAATCCATCTTCGGGAAGGAAACCGTCCCGGAAAGCTCTCCTTCCAGGAATTTTCTGCGTATCTCCCTGTCGTCCACACTCCCCAGCAGCGATCGGTTGATGAATCCCCCGCCGCCGTCAAAGGGGTAGAGTTCGAGGAGCGAATATTTCCTCCAGAGTTCCTCCGGGAGGATTGGCCTGTAAATGAAGTCCATGCGAAACAATGCCCGATGCTATTGCAATTCTACTGGAGGTCGAACTTCAGTGTTCCCCTGAAGAATTCGTCGGAGAACTCCGGCCACAGCAAGGCTAGCCCATATTCCGTCCCAAGGCCGATTCCGTGGGGTCCGAATGGGAAGAGCATCATGCTTGTCGGAATCTTCCTGTCGTTGAGCGCCTCGGTGAGCCGCAGTGTGCCGGCGCAGGGGACGACCTGGTCCGTCGCAGTATGGAAGAGGAAGGTCGGCGGAGTCTTGGAGTCGATATTCTCGATGAGGCTGAATCTCGCGATTTCCTGGTCGGTGATTTCCTCGGCGGGTTTGCCAAGGAGATTGACGCCAGACCACTTGTGGCCAAGCCTGTCGTTGAATTCCACCACGGGATAGCAGAGGACAAGGCCGTCTACGCGGGGGGAGACGCCGTCGGCGTCGTCGCCGTTTTCTGCATTGACACGGCTGATGATGGATGTGCCCAGGGTGCCCGCGAGGTGTCCTCCGGCCGAGAATCCCAGGGCGATGATCTTCTTCGGGTCAACGAAATACTTTTCCGCATTGGCGCGGATCATCTTGACCGCCCTCGCCGCGTCCTGGAGCGGGTCCGGATAGGGATGCTTTTCGCCGCAGCTGTAGTTCAGGACAAAGGTGTTGTAGCCCAGTTCGAAGTAGGCCTCCGCCACGTCGCTCCCCTCGTACCCATGGCAGACATGCTGATATCCGCCGCCCGGAATCACAAGAACCGCCGGGCGAACCTGGCTTCCCTGGTGGATATACGGAAGAATCCATGGATTCTCTCCATTGGGGCAGAGCCTGTCTGGCTTGTCCGACCAAAGCAATGTCTTGACGTGGAGTCTTTTTCTCGGTGTTAGCGATGCCATTGTCTTGTCAATCCTGATTTTGCGCGCGGCTCCTCGAGAACTCGCATCCGCAGTAGTTTTGCCTGTAGATGCCCAATTCCTTCGAGATGACCGTGCTTCTGAGGAATCCGTCGTGCTTTTTGAAATCGTATGGGGCGAAGCCATTGAAGCCGCCGCCTATCGAAAGTATGAGTGGAGAGTTCTTGTGGGGGCTGACTGTCAACGACGTGGAAAACTCGAGCCCACGCTCCGACGCGAGAAGCGCGCTTCTCCTCAACGACCACTCGAAGCACCTGGCGCAACGCGCGCCCCTCTCGGGAAGGGTCTCGTAGCCTGGAACCTGGGAGACATGCCCGAGCCACTGGTCGTGGCGATACGGGTCCACGACTATCTCCTCGACGCAAAAGTGGCTTCCCACCGCCTCAAGCGCCTCAAGGCGCCGCGAAAACTCCTCCTGGCTGTCTAGATTCGAATTGGAGAAGAAGAGGACACAACGCCGCCCCTCGGAATTGAGGCGCTCGATGCATGCCGTGGCGCAGGGACCGCAGCAGCAATGCAGGAGAAGCGGACTGTTCGCCACACCACGGCTCTCAGGGTCTGACGGGGATGTTCTGATATTCCGCATTGATATAGCTGATGGTCTCGTTTGCCTGCTGGCGCAACTCCACAACCACCTTCACACGGTCCATCTCCTGGGAGACATTGTCGATGGGCATGACCATCTTGGCGCCGTTGCGAAAGACCCCGCTCGCCTCCAGGGTGAGGATCATGCGGCCATTCCGGTCGTCAAGCTTGACGTTCATCACCTCGTAGTGGCTCCCCTCGGGACGCAGACGGGACTCCTTCAGGAAGGTGAGGAAGGCGAGGATCGCCTTGTCCTGGCACTGTTCGCCAGGCACAAGCTGCAGCTTTGGATTGATGCCGATGACGGTCGGCAGGCTCTCGGCATTCGCCCGCGCGTCTCTGGGAAGCACCATCCCCTCCTGGTCGATGAGGAGCTCCTGCCTTCTGGCGGATTTGGGGAAGTGCAGGATGGCCACGGGAACCCTCGCCGACACCTCGATTTGCAACGTGCCGGGAAACAGCCTCCGCAGCTTGACGTCGGAGACACGGGAATTCGCCAGGAGCTTCTCGCGCAGCGTCTTGATGTCCAGCCCAGGCAGATGGGACTCGAAGGGCCTTATTCCCATGCGCTCGGTCTCCGCGCGAATCTCCTTGTCCAGCAATTCGTCAGCCCCGACGACATCAATACGGCTGAGGGTGAAGAGGTTGTTTCCAGTGTAAAGGCTCCTGTAGCTGTAGACGCACGCCAGGATTGCCAGGACAATTGCAAACAGGCACAGCAGGATGCCCAGGGAGATGCGCCACTTGGCCGGCATCCCCGCTATGGGCGACTTCCTGTCATCGGTTTTCTCTGAATACCCCTTCATCGCGTGGAACTATTTTCAACTGGGACTCCACCCAGGTCATATTCGCTTGCACGAGTTATCTTTACGTCAATAAAAGCCCCCGGCTCCAAAATGGTCTTGGGAGGCAAATCGACGCATACGCTCTGGTCGACTTCAGGTGCGTCTCCGGTGGAACGCCCAATCCAATGCCTGCGGTCGGCCTTCTCCTCCACAAGGACGGGGATGACGCTGCCGACGAGGGCCTTGTTGCGCTTCAGGGAGATTTCCTTCTGCAACGCGAGAAGTTTGTCGCGGCGTTCGACGGCGACCTTCCTGGGGACGCGTCCCTCCTTGATTTCGTAGGCTGGAGTGCCTGGCTCGGGAGAGAAGTCGAATGCGCCCAGCCTGTCAAACTCGAAGTCCTTCACGAAGTCGTAGAGCTGGTCGAAGGCCTCCTGGGTCTCGCCAGGATATCCGACAAGCATGGTCGTGCGAATCGTCATCTTCGGGAACTTCTCGCGGATGCCGTAGACCAGCTTCTTCGTCTTCTCGCCGTCCATTCCGCGCCTCATGCTCTTGAGGACTGCGCTGTTGATATGCTGCAACGGGACGTCCAGATACGGCACGAGGTGCCTGGAGGTGCCGAGCAGCTCGATGAACTCCTCCGTCAGGTGCAGCGGATGGGTGTAGAGGACCCTGACCCAGAAGTCGCCGGGAAGCTCCTCGATTTTGCGGAGAATCTCCGAGAGGGAATGGCGTTCCTTCAAATCTATGCCGTATGCAGTGGAATCCTGGGCGATGAGGTTGATTTCCCGCACGCCGCTGCTGATGAACTGCCGGCATTCGTTCAAAATCGATTCGGGGGAACGGCTGCGGAGATTTCCCCTGATGCCGGGGATTGCGCAGAACGCACAACGGTGGTTGCACCCGTCCGCAATCTTCACGTATGCGTAGGTGTCGGGAGTTGTCTGGATTCTCGGGGTAAGTTCGTCATAGAGCCACTTCGGGGTGGCGAAATCAAGCTGCGGCTTGCCAGCTTCCTCGTCCTCGATGAGTTTTGCGAGTATTTCATGGACATGTGGCGCGGAGTCGATTCCCATCCAAAGGTCAACCTGCGGAAACTTGACTGCGTATTCCGGGGCGCTCCTCTGGGCAAGGCACCCGCCTACCAGGATTTTGCGGAAGAGCCCCGCCTTTTGCCCCCGTCGCTTCCAGGCGATTGCCTTTCTGATGGCGTCCTCAGCCTCGTCCCTGGCCGACTGGATGAATCCGCAGGTGTTGATGATTGTGACATGCGCCTCCTCCGGATCGTCCGTGAGATAGATTCCATTCGAGGCCATTGTGCCGCACATCACCTCTGCGTCCACGAGGTTTTTTGCGCATCCCAGGGAGACGACGTATGCCACGAGCGGTTCCTGGGTGGTTTCGTAGTTGATATTCCTGTCTTTGGGCATCTGGGTATTTGTCCGCTTGTTCTAGTATGCGAGTATGATGATTGCGGCTGCGAGTGAGAAAGCGGCCGCGAGGTGCTGGTTGATTATGTAGCCGCCAAGGTTGGGGAGCCGTGCCAGCTTAGGCGCCGAGATGATTGCGGCCGCGAAGAGAAGCATGAGGCGGAGTGCGATTTCCCGGAAGGAGACGCCGAGGCAGACTGTCGGCAGCGCGGTGAAGAGCAGGGCGGTGGATGCCGCGACAACCCAGGCGAGCGGGACGCGGCAGAGCCTCTCCTTGTCGCCGCTGTCATTTCTCGTGCCGGAGATTTCCAGTGCCGCTGCCGCGGAGACCGCGAGGATTGTGGGAAGCCATAGTGCGCCTCCCATGAGAAGCAGGAAGAGAGTCAGCCCGGGGAGAAGGAGCACCGCCAGGGGCTCGAAGTATGGGCTGTCGTCCAACTTCGGGAAGAACAGCATCCTCAGCCTGGCGGGGGAAGGCGGCCGCGACTTGTTTGCGATTCGTGAATGCAGGATGCAGATGGCGGCTGTTGCGATGATGCCCGCCACGGCCTGCGACCTCAGAAGCCAGAACAGGAGGCAGGCGATTGCCGAATAGGCGATTCCCTTGAGGGCTTCGATTGCCGCGACAAAGGCGGACGCCTCCGAGAGCCTTCTCGGCGGCTCCCCGTCCAGCAGGTCGAAGCAGGTCGTCTTTGCCAGGGCGCTGAGAAACAGGATGCGAAGTCTGCTCATGGTTTGTCTTCCTCCTTGTCGTTTACATGACTTTGGCCGTCGTAGGGAAAGGGGGTGCTTCCGAATGGGGTTGGGAGACAGTTGGTCTTCAAACCGCAGAGCCGGTTGAGTATCTCCATGAAGAGGTGGGTGTCGAAGACCTCCCAGGTCGCCATTGAACTGGTAAGCAGCTGGCAGATGTAGAGGCGGAAGATCTGCTGGTTGTTCAGCACGCAAATCTCGTCGTCCGCGGCAATCTCCTTGATCTGCAAGCCATTCTCGAAGACGCACGCCTCGCGGTTGCAGATGATGCACACAAAGCCGTTGCAGGTGGCAACCTGTGTGTCCAGCCCAATCAGAGTCCCCAGCTTCTGCGCCAGCACAGCCAGGACGGTGGGCACCGCGGCGCCGTCGCCGTGCAGGACGTCACCCAGAAGATACTCCTCGATGGCAATCCAGGGAAGCGGGGGGACGTAGAAGTCCTGCCGTGCAAGGAAGGATATCACCCGGCCGAGCCCGATTTCCTTCGGCTTGAAGACGCGGAAGCTCTCGCAGAATTCCTCCAGAAGCTGTCGGAGGAAATGCTCGGAACTGCTTGGGTCGTAGAGCAGGTCCACGTCAAGGAATGCCTCCAGGATGTCCAGCCTGGCCTGTTCGTATTTGTGTATCAGGTCGTCGAGGAGCTTCTGCTGATGCAGGATTGATCCGAGCTGGTGGGCGTGCCGCCTGACATTTGCGTCGTGGTCGTCCTGGATTGCGGCGAGAGTCTCCTCCGCGCGTCCGCTCTCGATGATGGTATCGAGTGCCATTGACGAGACGGCGTCGTCGGGGTCGCTCAGGAGTTCGGTGGCCGCCTTGAGCTTCTCGTCGTCGTATTTTACGGTGCTGTTGCTCATTTCATCCGGGAGGCCCCGATTGCGGGGGTCTCCTTCTCAAGCTTCTTGTAGTGTTCCTGGCGCGCCAGAATCTGTCGGATGTAGTCCTGTGTGCCAGGGAAGGTGATTGCGTCGAGGGGAACCTCGTCTTCAGGTTTTTCCGGTTTCCAGTCCTTGAGGACCTTTGTCCTGCCGGCATTGTATTCGGCAAGTTCCAGAATCCGCCGGGATGCGTATCCATCCCAATGCTTTTGAGACAGGGAAAGATACCAGCATCCGATTTCGAGGTTCACTTCGGGGTTGAAGAGCTGCGCGCGCGTCGGGGTCGGCTTGCGGTTTCGCCGCGCCCAGTCGGCGACTGCGCCGCCAGTGATCTGCATCAGGCCGATTTCACCCTTGGAGCCCACCGCGTCCGCCCTGAAACGGCTCTCCTTCCAGACCAGCGCCCTGACAAGGGAGGATTCGAGGCCGTGCCTGTAGGCGGCTTCGCGTATTGCAGGCAGAAGAAGCTCCTCGCGCCTGCTCTCCTGCCTGTCGCGGATGAATCTTGCCGCCCTGTGGAAAAGAGCACCTGCCAGACAGAGCGACGCCAGGATCAGGAGAATCTTGGTTCTGGGGTGTCGCCTCTTCATTGTCTACGCCAGGGAAGCGCCTCCGGGAAATTTCCGTCGCCTACTTGCGTCCAGTGGAACCGAAGCCCCCTTCGCCACGGTCGCTTTCGTCAAGGCTGTCCACAAGCGACAGTTCGACCTCAGGGAGCCTCTGGAAGAGAAGCTGGGCGATTCTGTCGCCACGCCTGACGGCAAATGGCTCCTTGCCGTGATTCACAAGTATGACATGCACCTCGCCGCGGTATCCAGAGTCAATGGTTCCCGGTGTGTTAAGGACCGTGATGGAGTTTTTCAGGGCAAGGCCGCTTCTGGGACGCACTTCGGCGACGTAGTTCTGCGGAAGCTGCATTCTGACGCCAGTGGGGATGCCGGCCACGCCCCCCGCGGGGACGGTTGCATCGGCGGCGGCACGAAGGTCGAAGGCCGCGTCGGACGCATGCTGGCGGGCGGGGACGAGGTCCCGGTTCTCGGGGGATATCTGCAGTAGGATTCTGTCGGCCATTACTTGAGTTTCCTGTAGAGGTCGAAGAACCTGTCTTCGAACCGGTTGAAGAGACCGTATTCGCGCAGCTTCGTCCCGAGTGCCTTCGCGGCGTCCAGCGTCGAACAGGAGTTGAAGTCATCCTCGATTTCCTCGATGACTGCCTTCGGGACGCCCTCGTCGAGGTTGAAGAGCCCCCGTTTTGCAATGTCGCGGGCATTGAAGGGCAGTGACCGTTGCACGAGTTCGGTGATGAAGCGCATCAGGGAAATCTCCCAGGCATTGTCGAAGCCGATGACGACTCCGCTGAGCTTGTCCAGCTCGTCCTGCGCCTCGGCGGCTGCCTGTTCCGCAATCTCGCGCACATTCCCGTGGGCAAGCTCCTCCTTGAACTCCTGCTTGCCAAACTTGAGGCCGTACTCGACAAAACGCGCGTTCACATCCTTCGAAAGGACTTCGTCAAAGTACTTCCTGGCATCCTCGCCGAAATTCTCCACGGACTTTTGCTTGAAGTATGTCGGGGTCACGATGCGAGGGCGCTCCGCCGTGACAATTCCGCTCCTGAGCCGGATGGCGGAGGGCTGGTCCATCTCCTCGGAGAGAACCAGGTAGTGTATCCGGGACTCCCCGAAGGTCTCCAGGAGTTTTGGCGGCATGTACACGATCTGCGTCGAACGCGCCGCATACCAGATGTCTTCGTATGTACTCATTAAACAAGGGAAAAAAAGGGATTCTGCAAACGGCAAAATATAGCCCGTTGCGGCATGGCCGGACACTCTCACCGCAGGCAGAAGAATGCCCGCACGGCGACAAGAAGAAAAAAACTTCCCCCTTTTGCCCTAAAACTCGATATGTGCCTTACATTTCAATACCTTGCTGATTCGTCGAGACTAGCAATATACACGAGCGGCAATCTGAACCGTCCCACAGCAGAACCGTTCCCTGCAACACATCACGCAGTGAAATCCGCCAGATTCACATTCTTGTCGCTGATTCTTTTCAGCCTCCTGCTTTTGGGGGCGGGGAGCGCCAGCGTCACAAATCTCTCCGTGACTCCACGCGTCCCCTGGAACGGCCTGGTAGACATCACCTATTCTCTGGAGTGCGACTCCGCCAGCGACTTCCTGACGGTCTCCTTCCATGGCTACAACGGCGACTGGGATGAGTTCATTCCGATGGGGAGCCTTTCCGGAGACGGTGCGGGGAGTGCGTTGCTGAAGGCCGGTGGCCCATATCATGCCGTATGGAACTCTGCGGCGGACTGGCCGGGGGGGCATTCCTCTGAGTTCATTGTCAGTGTCGATGCTGAGAAGCCCCGCTACCTTGTAGTCGATTTGAATACCGGCGCAGTCACCCCCTCCTCCACGGGACCGGATCTGAACGACGACGCATGCCGCACCACGCAGCTGTGGCTGCGCCACATTCCAAAGGGCACATTCACCATGGGGGCTCCCACCACGGAGAAGGGGTGGTTCGACAATGAGACCTGTCGCCAGGTGACCCTCACGCAGGACTTCTACATCGGGGTCTTCGAGATGACCCAGAAGCAGTACAGCCTCGTCTACGGCGGCAATCCTTCGAAATATCTTGGCGACACCCGCCCAGTGGAGCGTGTCACATACAAGGCCATACGCGGCATGGGCAGCACGGCGTCCTCTGGCTGGCCCTATCGCGGCCACACGGTTGGCAGTGACTCCTTCCTGGGCAAGCTCAATGCCAAGACCGGCATGGTCTTCGACCTGCCCACCGAGGCACAGTGGGAGTATGCCTGCCGCGCAGGGACGGCCACAGCATTCAATACAGGGAAGAACCTGACGGCATTCAAGCAGGATTCCGCCATGGACGAGGCGGGAAGGTATTTCCACAATCGAACCGACGGCAAGGGCGGATACGGGGAACACACAAAGGTCGGCTCCTACCTTCCAAATGCCTGGGGACTCTACGACATGCACGGAAATGTGCTGGAGTGCTGCCTTGACTGGTACAAGGATTACCCGGACACCCCGCCTGTGACGGATTTCACGGGAACAGCATCGGGTTCCCACAGGGTAGTGCGCGGCGGCGGATGGCAGTTCGATGCACAATACTGCCGCACGGCAGTCCGATTCAACTACGAAGACCCAGTCATAGACGATTTCATCGGCGGCTTCCGGGTAGTCCTGCTGCCATAGGCTTCATGGAGGGATGTGCCCGTCGACACATCCCCAGGCGTCAGAGGCATACGGAAGACACTCCAGGGAACAGAATCTTAAATCAATACGGCAACAACATGGGCTCCACGACAATGAAAAGATATTCCTCAATCCTTTTCACGGTGATTCTTTCGTGTCTTACCCTCGCACTGGGAGTGCCTCTGGACGCGAAGGAAGCTTCCCCCATCTCCATCGAAAACCGCGGGCTGCCCCTGATGAACGGCAGTGTCCTTGTCTCGTCAACCGCAACCACTGGCTCAAGGGGGAATACCCTCAAGGCAGACGGCGCGACCGCGGCGGGCTGGTCGGCATCCTCGCCTACATGGGACTCCACCACCGTCAGCGACGGCATACACACCCTGGAGCTGTCCAACGGCGACAGCGCCACCGCAAGCGTCCTGGTAATCAACAGGTCTGACGTCGTCATCCACGACGGTACCCTGGAGGGGGACGAGGTCTGGGGGGCCGGCGTAGTCCACGTCGTCCGAAACAGCGTCCGCATCCCTGCGGGAAAGCGTCTTGTCATCGCCAATGGCGCGGTTGTTAAATTCTGTCAGGGCACTGGCATTTTGAATGAAGGAACCCTTTCCGCAATCTCGGCGACCCTGACTGCATTCGAGGATGACACGGTGAAGGGGGACACCAACCAGGACGGCAATGCCAGCACCCCTGCTGCCGACTCATACGCCATCAGGAACAACGGCACCTTGACCGCAATCGGATGCACTCTTAGATACGTCACCTCCGACAGCACCTTTGAAACTACGACCATTGCGGACGGGGCATTCGAGGGTTGCGGCGAAATCACCCAGGTGGTCATTCCCCAGCATGTGGAAAGCATCGGCGGAAATGCCTTCCAGGGATGCTCGAATCTGACACAGGTGGTCTTCCAGGGAACCAATACCACAGTTGCCGACAATGCCTTCAGCGGCTGCAACAACATCAGCAATGTCTACTTCCCCGAAGGACTCCCCCAACAGGATTACGCCTTTGGCGGCTCCATTCCGACAATCTATGTAGGGAAAAACCCATATCCCGAAACCTGGAGCGGCTATCCCGTCGTTGACATGTATGCCAATGGAATCCTCTCGAAGGTAATCCCCGCGCCAGAGGAGGCCGGCGAGGCAGGACAGGTGCTTACGCTTGACGAAGACGGGACAACGGCCGTCTGGAAGGACATCCCTGTGGACGGCGCACTGGACGCGTCATCCACAAACGCAGTGCAGAACGCAACAGTGACTGCCGCAGTCAATGGCCTCATGAACGCGGATGCGGCCATTAGGTCCGACATCACTGCACTCCAGGCAAAGGACGCGGAATTGTCGTCTTCTGTCACGAATCTTCAGGGTGCGGATGCCACGATGCAGGGTGAAATCAATACCCTGAAGGGCGATGTGAGCGGCTTGAAGCAGGCCGATACATCCATCAGGTCGGATGTCGCGGCGTTGCAGACGAAGACCGCCCAGCAGTCGTCTGCCATCACGGACTTGCAAGGTGCGAATGCATCGATGCAGGGTGAAATCAATACCCTGAAGACAGATATGAGCGACCTGCGTGATACGGTCAACACCAACGCCAGCGACATCATGTCGAAGGTCATCGCGAAGCCCGAGGAGGCAGGCGAGACAGGACAGGTGCTTACCCTTGACGAGGATGGAACCACGGCCGTCTGGAAGCCCGTCGTCGTGGACGCCGAACTCAACGCCGACTCCACAAATGCGATTCAGAACGCAACTGTAACCGCCGCAATCGCCGACATTACGGCGGCCGGCACGGCCATCCAGGCAGACGTCTCCGACCTGAAGGCAAAGTACACGGATCTTTCCGATGTGGATACGGCCATCAGGTCCGACATCTCCTCGCTGCAGGAGAAGGACACGGAGTTGACGAGGCTCTACTTTGAAATGGGCGAGGATATCGCGGAGGCAGGCGCAGTCATTCAGGCGGACGTGGCGGATCTGAAGGCGAAGTACACGGAGCTATCCAATGCGGACGCCGCCATCAGGTCCGACATCTCCGCGTTGCAGGCAAAGGGCGATGATTTGGCTTCGGCTGTCACGAATCTTCAGGGTGCAGGAGCGGCAGTTCAGGGAGACGTAACCACCTTGAAGGGCGATGTAAATGACCTGAAGGAGGCAAACGGCAGGTTGTCCGCCGCCGATGAGAGCCTGCGCCAGGAGCTTCAGAGCCTGAAGGCCGAGAACCAGGCGCTTCAAGGGGAAGTCGCCGAATTGTCCAGGGATCTCAAGGCGCTTCTCGCATTGCTTGGCGAAAGTGGCAAGCCCGCGCAGGTTCTGACCAAGGGCGAGGGCGGAAGCTATTCCTGGCAGGATTCGGAAGCCCTTGGCAGCGAAATCATGGAAATCAAGCTCGAGGCCGGGTGGAACCTGGTGGCGATGCCGGGGCGCGTCTCCTTCGTCGACAGCGAAGCCGCCATCCTCGAGAACATCGACATCTACACCTTTGACAAGAAGACCAAGGTCTACCATACCTCCGATGGGCTGGAACCCCTGGCATCCTACTGGATGCATGCACCGGAGCCCTGCACAATCCACTTCCAGGTCGTGGGAAGAGACACGGAGACGCAGCCCTAGCCCATAGGCGCCACAGGGGCGCCCGCCGCCTCTCACCGCAAAATGTTTCGCTGTCGGGTGGAGAAAGTAGGAAATTGATTTACATTGTGTCTCAATTGATTTCCACTGGCCAATGTGGCGCGTTTCCCCCGTAGGAAATCCCCGCCGGCCAGCCCCTGCCTTTGCCTTATAAGTTGAATCCGCTGTACAAACGAGTCTCATCCCTCATTATGAATAAAAACCAACTCCGTCTTCTCTGGCGTTCTTTGGCGTGCGGTCTCTTCCTTTTCACGGCATGCTGCCTGGTCACCCCTGTCTCCGCGCAGGACGGCTGGGATGATGAAGAAGAAGCCGTAACGGACGACCCGACGCTTATCGAAGAGGTTCCCTGGGAATCCTCCACCCGCAAGAAGGAGATGGAGGACAAGATGAATGCGCAGATTGCGAAGAAGCGCAAGGAACTCCAGATTGCCATCACTCCCCAGAGCACAGTCAACTACATCGAGAGCCTTGTCCGCCGCCGCGTCAAGGATCCCCAGCTTGGCGACTTCTCCCTGCTGAGGATTCCTGGAATCAACCTCAACTGGAGGAACTACAACCGTGTTCCCCCGAAGAAGCTTTCCGACATTGTCGACCTGGTTGTCATTGCAGCCGAGGAGAATGCCGAGGATCGCATCCGCCCGGAGGAGCAGAAGGCCGCCATCCGCGAGCAGGCTGAGGAGCGCTTCAAGATGGTCAAGCCCGGCGAACGCGTCTCAATCCTCCTTCGCGGAGGCCGCGGAGCCAATGCGATTGTCGACAACGAGTACTTCCGTTCAGCCAATGACGAATATGTCCAGCTTGGCAACCGGCTGATCATCAAGGAAGACCTTGACCCCGAAGACCAGGCCAAATTCTACCCGGACATCAACGCCAAGCTGAAGGAGGCCTACGTCGTCAACAACTGCGGCAAGGTCGACGTGGAGTACGACTCCCTCGTTGACGCATACATCTACAACAACACCGCCGAGGAGTTCCGCAAGAACTTCTATGTGCCAGACATCACGAAGCCGACCGCCAGCCTCCGCACGGCAAAGCCCGATTTCTGGGTCCCGATGAAGGACTTTGTCGAAAAGGTCTGCAATACGCTCATCGAACGCGCCCTCGACCTCTACAAGGCAACCGAACTGCATGCCTGGATGCTGGAACAGGGATACTACCTCGTGGACAAGAAGGACGGCAAGCCCGGCGAAACGGAGTGGGTCGACATCATCGAGAAGAATCTCCGTGAAATGCCAGCGCCAGCGCCCACCGGCCCCCAGGGCGGCATGGGCCCCAACGGAATGCCGTATCCTGGCGGCCCCGGCCCGTATCCTGGCCAGTACTAGGACTCGGGACAACCACGGCGGCTCCGAATCACGGACCGTGACATGAATGACACACAAGGCGGAATGCCCATCCTTGGACGTTCCGCCTTTTTTCTCGTTGAAACCAGCGTCGTTTTTTCCATACAATGAAGAATACCTACAAGCTTGCGGTTGACGACAGGGACTTTCTCGAATCCGATGCGTGCAGGGGAATCCGCCTTCAATTGGAGTATCTCAAGCCAGAGGAGGCGATGCGTGAGAAGCGCGTTGTCTCGACGGTCGTCATCTTCGGCAGTGCGCGCATTTGTTCCGAGGCGGACGCATTGAAGGCGCTTGACGAGGCCCGTCAAAAATTCGCCGAGTCTCCTGACGACCCGGCGGCCCGGAAGGAACTCAAGCACGCGGAGCAGATGCTTGCCAACAGCAAGTACTACGCGATGGCGCGGGAGTTTGCGGGGATTGTCACCACCTACGACCAGAACTCTTCAGACGGCTACCAGCTTGTCGTCATCACAGGCGGCGGCCCTGGAATCATGGAGGCTGGCAACCGCGGAGCATCCGAGATGGGCGGCCTCACAATCGGGCTCAATATCAGGCTTCCCTTCGAGCAGCACCACAACCCATACATAACCGAAGACCTGAACCTCCAGTTCCACTACTTCGCAATGCGAAAGATGCATTTCATGAAGCGGGCGGCGGTCCTGGCATGCTTCCCGGGAGGCTTCGGGACTATGGACGAACTCTTCGAGGCGCTTACCCTCGTCCAGACGGGAATCGTGCCCCGCATCCCGATTCTTCTCTTCGGTGCAAGCTGGTGGAAAGAGCTGGTGAACTGGCAGAAGTTCGTTGACGAAGGAGTGATCTCCCCCGAGGACCTTGACCTGCTCACCTTCTGCGATTCCGCCTGGGAGGGATGGAGCGCAGTCAAGAAGTTCTATGCCGGCAAGCACTTCGAAGCCGCCCGCGGCGAGGAGTAGGCGGGGTGTCTTCGCTCTTTGCAACTGCCTACGGAAGGCTTCGCGAGGGAGGCGTTGAAAACGCCCTCCAGGAGGCACGCTGGATGGCTGAACTCGCTTCGCGCGAACTCCCATGTGGAGTCACTGCCGAGGAGAGGCTTGAGGAGTGGGTCTCACGAAGGATTTCCGGCGAACCCTTCCAGTATATTGTCGGTTCGGTCGAATTCTATTCGGTCGAATTGGAGGTTGGGCCTGGGGTCCTGATTCCACGGCCTGAAACGGAGCAGCTGGTGGAGTTCGCGCTGGATGCCATCCGTGCAATCCATTCTCCGCATGTCCTTGACCTCTGCACTGGCTCCGGCGCAATTGCGCTGGCGATTGCATCCGAACGCAAGGACGCCGCCTGCACCGGCGTCGACATCTCGGAAGAGGCGCTCTTCTGGGCGAGGCGAAATCTCTCGCGACTCGGAGCGCCCAACTGCCGGCTTCTCAAGGGAGACCTTTTTGCGCCTCTCGAGCGCTCCGAAGGATTCGACCTTATAACTGCGAATCCACCGTATGTCTCGCCGGAGGAATATGAATGCCTCCCGGAGGTCGTGAAGGAATACGAGCCAAGGATGGCACTTGAAGCGGAGGAGGAGGGACTCGCTCTGGAACGGCGGATAATCAACGAAGCCCCGCGATGGCTCAAGCCGGGCGGAATGCTGATTCTGGAAATGGGAGAAGGCCAGGGGGACGCCCTGCGGAAGTCCATGGCCTCCGCAGGGTTTTCAGACATCGAGATTCGCAGGGACCTTGCAGGCCGGGAGAGATTTGCCCTTGGGCGGGGCGTATGGCGCCGCACAAGGGCCGGCCGCGCATTAGTATTTGGTCGGTCCCTTGTGGAAGCCGACAGCCTCCAGGAATTCGGGGTTCGAGGATAGTTTCTGGTTGACTCCCCCCTGCGTATAATACCCCTGGTTGAAGGTGACGGAGAGGAACGCAAAGAGTTCCTTCCACTCGTCCAGGGTGGCATGGGCCAATGCGCTGAGCACTTCCGGAGTCGCTTTCCCGGACTCAAGCAGGAGTGCGGCGCGCTCCTCCGACATTTGCTGGCGCCTGGATATCTCCTTTATCATCTCGCGATAGCATCTTTCAGATGCCTGGCTGACAAGGTTGAATCGCCACCATGCGCAGCGGTCCGGGTCAAATTCGCGGGCGCTCCCGTGGGAGAACTCAGAGGGGATAGGCGCAACCATCAATGGAACGAAGGGGACTTCGGCGGGACGCCCCATGGCAATCCAGCAGACGCCTGGCTCAAGGACGTATGCATAGCCAGTGTCGGTCATCGAGATCGCACGCTCCCAGGCTCCGGCCTTCTCCTCGTCATCGGTGGAACGGGCAAGGTTGGGATTGCCCCACGGGCCTGCCGCCGCACACTTGGTCAGGTCGAATTGAGTCCCTTCAAGATGGTCGCGGTAGACACGGAAGATGTCCTCCCGGGAGACGGGGCGGTCCGGCTTGAAGGAGAAGGGATAGGCCTTCGTCAGATAGCCGTCGACCTTGGTGGGATACTCCACGGAGGGCTGAAGGATGTTCATCGTGCGCCAGACTCTCCTCAAGGAGTAGTATGGGTGATGGTATTCGCCCCGGGACGCCATCTCGGTCCAGTCAAGCCCAGGCTTCTTCCGCGCCTCCTCCGACAGGTAAGGGCACATCTTCATGTCCGGCGAGTCAGGACGAATATCCCTTATGCGGAAGAGGTTTGCCTCTACGAAGATCTCGCCGTCGGGGACTCTCTGGGCAATCCAGTAGCCGCCCGTCCCGTCGGAGGAAGGGGTCATCTCCATCACCCACGCATCGTTCGCGTCGGCGACAAGGAGGGTCTCCCCAGTCCCGTAGTAGCCGAACTCCTCCAGGAGGGAACCCATCAGGTCGACCGCTTCGGCGGCCAGGGTGCATCGCTCCAGGGCGACCCGACCCAGCTCCGCCGAGTAGAAGAGACGCTTGCCCTCCTCCGGATCACACTGGTTCCATGCCTTGCAGGTGCATTCACCAAGCATCAGACCCGCCTCGTTGATGATTCCATAGTTGCCGTCAAGGTAGGCGTAGGTATGGCGCACCTGCGGAATCTCACCCACGGGAAGAGTAGGAAAGGCCTGCCCGAGGGAATCGGAATACTCGTCGGAACGACCAGGCACATACAGACGGGGAACGATGTTCGCATTCCAGCGGGGCAGGGCGCCAGAGCATATCCCCTGGGGATAGACGGGGCGCATCGCCCCCTCGGGCCAGTCCTGGGCCGCGACAAAGACGATGCGGTGGTCGGCAAGCGCATCGTCGCAGGAGTGCGCGACACGCATCCGCCCGTCGACGCTGGCCTTTGGTGTGACAATGATTGTGGTGCAGCTGCTGTTGCTCATCTGCGTATTAGTCCTTATGGAAGGGTGGGGCACTTCTTCAATGCGTAAATCGCCATGTCAAGGCGTTCTCTGAATTCATCAGGATAATGCGTCTCCGTAACGGCCATCTGCATTGCCGCACCAAGAAGCATGTCGTAGAAGACGCCCGCGATCTGGGTGCAGTGGACTGCCTGGAATTCACCCTGCATTACACCCTCGCGGATAAGGCGCACAAGCGCAAGGCGCAATAGCACGGTATGGCGCATGACACGCTGGGTCACGGATTCGCCAAGACGCTGCTGGTCAATGAGATACTCGACCACTGCGTCAAGAAAGGCGGTGTTCTCCTCCATATATTGCGTCAGATGGAAGAGTATTGCTCTAAGTTTCTCTGATGCAAGGAGATGTGGATGTTCCTGCACATATTGCATGAATTCCTTGCCGATGAAGTCCGCAATATGGAACAAGACCGCCTCGAAGACATTCCGCTTGCTCTTGTAGTAGCGGTAGAGGACCGTTCGGCTCAGGTGGCATCGCTTGGCAAGCAGCTTCAAGGTGACTTGCTGATAGCCCAGTTCGCTGAAGAGCTCCTGTGCGTTCTGAAGGATAAGGTCAATTCGTTGTTTGTGGTCGACGTGAGGCCCCATCTGGCAATTTCAAAAGACTCTAATGCTTTCTCTTTGAACGGAATGAAAACACCGCTTCTCGCCTGCATCCGCGGCTGTCCGATAAAAATATCGCCCATTCGGAAATCTGCACGCAGGAACACCCCCCTTGCCTGGTTCATTTCCAGCGGAAGAGGGTGCCGCCATAGAGCAGCCCCGCGCCAAAGGCGACTGTCAAAACCAAATCTCCCTTCCGTAGAATCCCCTCCGAAGACATTTGGGAAAGGGCAATTGGAATCGAGGCGCTGGATGTATTGGCGACAGAGCCCAGGTTCTGGTAGAATCTCTCCTGGGGTATGCCCATCGACCTCGCGACGGCGGTCAGAATCCTCCCGTTTGCCTGGTGGGGTATGAGGTGGTTCACATCCTCCAATCTCACGCCGTTCCGAGAAAGAAGCTCGCGGATGACCCTCTCCATTGTCTTGACGGCAAACTGGAAGACAGCCTTCCCCTCCATCTTGAGATGCCCGACGGGAAGCCGGGACTGCTCCTCGGTGGACGCGCCACCCTCGCGGGTCAAAAGCCTCGCGCCAGAACCGTCAGCCCCCAGAAAGTCGTCGATAATCCCGGGCTCCCCGGAGGGCACAAGCACAACCGCCCCCGCACCATCCCCGAAAAGGACGCTCGTCGACCTGTCATGCCAGTCCACCATGCGTGAATTCACCTCCGTGGAGACGATGAGGACTGGACGATGATGGAGAAGGCAGTAGCTCCTGCCCAGGGCAATGCTGTAGCAGAAGCCTGTGCACGCCGCGCTGATGTCGCAGGCGCCGGCATTCACGGCGCCAATCCCATTCTGAATCAGAGCCGCCGTCGCGGGATAGGAGACATAGTCGCCAGTGCTGCTGCTGGCAAGAACAAGGCAAAGCTCGTCTGCGGATACGCCGGAATCCTCAAGCGCGCGACGGGCCGCGATAATCCCCATCGAGGACGCCGACTCGTCAGGGGAGCAGATGCGCCTCTCGCGAATCCCCGTATGGGAGAAAATCCACTCGTCAGTGGTGTCCAATGTCTCCTCCAGATCACGGTTCGTGACTATGCGCTCAGGCAAATACGAGCCAATCCCACAAATGCGGACAAATGAGTTTTCTCCTGGTTTCTGCATGCCCGATAATATATTCTATGCCTGGTGAGTAGTAGGCAAGGAGCCACCGAAGAGTCAGGATTCGAAGGAATTCCTTCCCCGAAGCCATCGCAGGGCAAGGCGTGGCTATTGGATGTTCCCAGCCAATCACTCCCCCTGGAATGCACCCAGTGGGGCAAAGGCATGGTCGGGCGCTTGCATTATACATCCAAGGGCAAGTGATATCGCGTATGATGCATGGAAAACCTGGGGACGCATGATGTGAATGCGCCTCTGTCTTCGCCGGAGACGCATCGCCTCGATGCACAGGATGCGTTGTCACCCGTTGAGCCCTGGATGTGAGGCTTGGCGAAGAACTGCACACCGCATGAATGTATATGCAAATGCACGTGTAGAAGCTGCTCGCCACGCTGTAGACGACGCAGCACGGCACGGCGGAAATGGCGAGTTTGAAATATCAGTCTACATGAATGCGCATCCACTTGTTTTTTTGCTGAATGACTTATATTAGCGTCGAGGAATTGAAAAATGGATGTCCATCCGTAACAGTTCAGGATATGCCGACGATCTCATCTCCCCGGGCATACCCCAGGGCAGTGATGCCCTTGGCATCTTCTCTGACCCATTTGTGGTCTTTCGCGTAACGTGAATCCAGAAAAGGTGACCCACGATAATTACCATGGCAGCATTACAAAAGTCATATAAGACAACACAATTCCGTCTCATCATTGGGCTTATTGTTGCATGTCTTGCCATTGCGGTGTTATTATTGTTATGCAGGGGCAAGGCCTGGGGACATCGTCGGGTTGTCTTTGAAAATCCCCAGTTGCTTGTTGTCAGGTATCGCCGTATCCAGAATGTGGGAAAACAGGTTGAACTTGTGGAGCTTATTCCATTGGAGGATATTGTAACGCTTGAATCAATGAATGATACAGGAGAAGGCAAGTGTTTTCCGACTAGGTTTAGCATATCAGTGGCGGATGATGAAGTCCCAATTATCAGTGTATTGCCGTTAAAGCTGTCGGGTGGAGATAATGACTCCAAGTCCTCCAGATATCCTGAGACATATCGGATAAATGTTCTTTGTGATGGTGAATTATTTGTGTATGATGATGTTGAGTACAACGGGGAGGAATATATGTCCGTGGCACATGGCAAGGACTGGTATATGGCAATCACCAGAAGAATCAAATGAGGAGTCCAAAAATGAATCGCAAAACTAGGATTATCAGCAATCTTGCAGTGTTTTGCCTTGGCATGTATTGCCTATTATTGTCCCAAAACATAAAGGCGGCTTCTCCCAGGGATGTCCTGCTAGAATCCATGCAGTTGTCAAGGCATTCAACATTTTCATGCGATTTCACGGATTCAGATATTTTAAAGCAATTCTATGCCACTAAAGGAAAGTATTATCAATTGGCTGCCGAAGACCAGTTTGTATTCAGACGCCTGGAACTAATGGACGACAAAGGCGAAATCGTATGTGAATTTGTCCAGAACAGGGAAGGCTTTTTTGCCAGATGTGGAGATTATTGCGGAAAAATCGGAGATATCATCTATCTTTTTTACTTTGACGACATGTTTGAGAGGATTTCGGAGCCCGAGGAATCTATATGCATGTATTCCATGGCATCAAAAGTCATAGACGGGCAGAATTATTATGAGATTGTTATTTCCTCAACAACAGATGCCACGAGTATTGCCAAGGCCAACCCGGAATTCCCGTTGTCATTTTATGATGGTTCAAAAGAAATGACTTCTCCCTTTTATGCCATGCGCCCCAGGCAACGCATATTCCATATCGGAAAGAAAGATGGATTTCTATATGGCAGAAAGCATGTTGGCTACAGGAGAAAATTGCTCTACAATCGTCTAATCACAAATATCAAGTTCTCCCATGATTTGAAGGAGAAGGATTTTGTAGTGCATGGAAGAGTTACAAAGGACTATATCCTGCTTATGGATGAGTTTGTTGTTCCATATATGAGCAAGCAATACAAGTCAAGATTGAAACTGACATCGGATTCAACATATTACCGCATTTCTGCGTTTTCGAAGGCAATAAATTGGATATTGTATGCCCAAAACACAAAATGGATTTCAATCATCATGGCCGGCTTTGCGTTTAGCTTGCTTGCATTTATTTATTATTTGAAGCGCAGGGACTGATTGCTTTCCAGATGGCAACTTCCTGCAGTAGCAATCGCTCTATTTCTGATGCCGTGACATCAACTAATCCCGTCTGATGTTTTTCTATCAGGACATTCCACGGCTTCAGCTTTGGTTCAGCACACCAAATCAGGCGGCATTATTCCTCCTGTGGTTTTCCTTGCTTTTCTGCTGGTTGCTATGGTATATGTTTGATGTTCTCAAACATCCGCCATTATTTATGAAATTGGCCATCTGGACTGTTATACTATGTTTATTCTCCATGTTAGGCCTAACTTATTGTCGCGGTGGATACATTGCCATGCTTTGTTCCCTGGTTGCCTTTTGCATTGTCTGCCGCAAGAGACTGTGTATGTATTTTCTTTTTGCTTTTATTCTTATCCTGTGCATTTTACCGCACAGTATCGAACGAAGTAAATCAATAGGCAATTTTAATGATCAGGCAATTACAAACAGGGTTCAGCTTTGGAAGGGCACTTGCGGCATTATAGCACGTCATCCAATATGTGGAGTGCCTCTGTCGCATGTCGGACTTGAATACACATCATGGTATAAACCAACGACACTCCGTGAATATTATGGTTCCGCAATAAATGACATACTTACATTTACGGCTTCTTATGGAATAATCCCGGCGTTTTTTCTTATATCATACATTTTTATCCTTCTTATTAATTTACAACGTGCGCATGTTATCTGTAAACCTTCACTTGTTTCTGCAATTGCCCTTCTTGCATTTCTTCTTGTTTTCTCATATCTCGTCATTGGAGTGTTCAATACGTACTTTATGCCTCACCAAGGCTTCCTTCCATTTATTTTGCTTATATACTCTGGCTCTACAGGCTGTATTATTCTTGCCAACAGAATTCACTTGCTAAAGTGGCGATGGAAATATTGCGCATACTCCTCGATCTGTTCTGCGATTATCATAGCTGGAATAGTGTATGCAGGTTGCCTTGTTAATCAAAAAAGTAATTATTTCGTTAAGTTTCAAAGTGATGTTGAAGGGTTGAATTATCCAGTTATTTTCCCTAAAAGTAGTATCAAGGGGCTATTATTTTTTATTCATCGTGTTCCCCCTGAGAGGATTCATTTATATCATGGAAAATCTTTTAACCTGGAATGGTGGTGCGATGAACTGAATATGCGTGTACGAGAGGCAGGGAATGCTGGTTTTTGCTCGACTGCGATTTTCGGAGACAATAATACAGATTATGCAACGATAATCAAAGAGATTGCTGGTAGCATAAATAAAGTAGATAACAATCTAAAAGACAAAACAATATACTTGCTTGCAGACGAAGATTGTTCTTATGATATTTTAAAGTCAATAAATGATTATATTCAGATAAACAACCTTGTTCTTGGGCTTCAGGACATTGTCATTTCAGACGATATGGAGGATAATACAGGGATGATGACCTCCGACATTCTGCGTAATACAACAATCGCAACATATATTTTTACCACATATCCCATTGAAAAAAATGACATGCTACTCTCTGAATCCTTTAACCCCTGCGTGCGTATTATACCCTACTCCCCCAATCTCAACAGAGATATGAGAATTGATTTCATAAGCAAACTTGTTAAACTTGAGCCATGAGTGTAATAATTACATTAGTCACTTTGTTCATCTTGTTACTCTTCCCGTTCTTTTTCGTTTTAATTTATATGTTCATCTTCCAACCTCGCAATGCTTTGATAATAACATGGCATTATTAACGAACAAATCACTTACTCCTGCCATACGTGCATCAGCTTTTCTTTCCATGCCGTTACACCTGACGCGGTCTACACCACAGATACTTTCATACATTACTGTTCTCTTTGGGAGACAGACATTTACACAGTAGTTAATTAAATGCAGAAATGATTTATATGAAAAGGTTATCATTTGTCATCTTAGGTGGGATAATTCTTCTGGCCTGCATTGGGATTATCCTTTTCTTTCACATGCCAGTGGCATATCCCTCCCTCGAAGAGCATTCAATACATAAAGACAATGACTTGATCATAGGTTCTTTTGATGTAAAGGTTGACTTGTACCTTAATGAGTATACAAGCGTGCGTTATGCTATTCCAATTGATGTAAACACAAACAAGCCGGTTCCCTCGGCAGATAATATTCTATTCTACGCCCCATACAATGGAGAAGCACCTATATTGTCAAATGGTTTTCCCAAACATATTCTTGAAATGGCCAGACGCCGGAAATGCTCTGTTTTCACTTTGGTCATAAAGACAGACACGATTTCTACCTCTGAACGCGATAAATACTATGTCTACAAGGAATCTGGCTGGCATGACATTATTTTTGCCATTCATCGTCATATATGTGAATGCTACGGTTTTAAGCCTAGGAAAATCAAGATTTTCGGAGAGTCGAGCGGGGGTAGTCTTGCGCAGAATTTACTTGTAAACTATCCTCATCTTGTTGATAAAGCCGCTTGGAACGGCGGGTGTAGATATGCCAATTTCAAGCAGAATGTCTCTTATCCTAGCTTTTTGGCATGTAGTATATGGGGATGCTATGGTCAGGAAATTACAAGAGAAATGTGCATTAATGCAAGAAAAATGAATATTCAAGCAGATTTCATCAACATGCCACCGGAATGGCGTGGTTCCTTTGCAGATATGGACCACCATGCTGCATGGAATGCAATATATCTTACTACGGAAGCCTTCCTGTTTGATGAAGACTGGCAAAATAGCTTTTCATTTTTTATTCCAGATAGCTTTATGACTGAACCATTGTTTTGCGCCCCAAAACCGCAGGATCAAAAAGGCAGTATTATCTTCTGCCGTCCAATAAATGAGACAAATCCGGAAAAAGAGTTCTGGCGTGAATTGCTTTGGGGAGCATATTCCCAAGGGTTTTATGCTATTTTATTGAATTATACTGAGTTAGACAGATCTATTCTGCGCAACGCATTGTGTTTCAATGATAATGAATCAATGAATTTAAAGCCTTTAATTATTATATGCCCCGAAGATGCAAATGATATAGATGAGGGAGAGACAGGGTTGTATAATCTGCATAAAATGCCTTTTGAGCACTGGAAGGATTTCGTTGAAAAGCTTTCCTCTGGCACATCTGATTTACAATAGGGTTACACCTTGTCATGTCCTGGTTACCTAACCTTGTTTAGTTTTTTATTCAATGTATAATATTCAATGTTTTTAAATCGAAAATAAAAAACGATGATTTCACTGTTTTTCCTTTTATAGCATTAACAATGCATCTCTTTTCATAAATATCGCATTTGTGTGTTGATTTGCCTGATCGGAACCAATCCACCATGTCAATAGTTAACTTCCAGACCGTTTGGATTCGCTTGTCTCATAAAAGTTTTTTCACATTTTTGATTCGTATTCAGAATATGCGCCGCCAATCTGCCTCCTCCCAGATTCTTGAATTGCGAGTTCTGGACAATCGGCAGGTTTCGTTTCCCTGCATTCATGTCCTTTCCCTTCCTTTTCCCTCGAAAAGGTGGCCATTCCAGGTTATTCCTCTCGCCTTCCCCTCAATGGGAACGCCTACAAGCTGCCGAACTCCACCTTACGGCTCCTTGCTCCACACTATCACCGGCGGCCCTGCCTGTTTCTCCCTGCCACCGTTTCCTTGGATAATAATGGGGAAAACGACCTCCAAGGCGAAGGCGGTTCACATTGACCTCTCGCGACAGGGCTGGAAATCACCGATCCCACCTTGTCTTGCCGTGGGGAAGAAATGCTTTTCGGCTGCCGACCTTCTTCACTCTACTTCCCACAGTCATTATATTAAGCCGTATGTTCATCGACAAGACACGAATCACGGTTCAGGCGGGTCATGGTGGCGCAGGCAGCGCCAGTTTCCGCCGCGAGAAGTTTGTTCCCAACGGCGGCCCTGACGGCGGCGACGGCGGCAAGGGGGGCGATGTTGTGATCTATGCAGATCATGGCGAGTCCAGCCTTGTCGATCTTCGGTTCCAGCCCCAGTGGAAGGCGGAGGCGGGAGATTGCGGACGGGGCAGGCACAAGCATGGCAGGGACGGCGCGGACTGCCGCATCAGAGTCCCCATGGGCACCCTGATTTTCGATGCGTCGACCAACGAGATGCTCTGCGACCTCAAGGAGGACGGGCAGGAATTCGTCGTCGCCCGGGGCGGCAAAGGGGGCCTTGGCAACCTCCACTTCGTCTCTTCGACGAATCGCGCCCCCAGGAAATGCCAGCCGGGCCTGCCAGGCGAGGAGAAGGTGCTCGACCTTGAGATCAAGACAATCGCCAACGTGGGGCTGGTCGGCTTCCCCAATGCGGGCAAGTCCACCCTTCTTGGTGCCGTCTCAGCGGCACATCCCACCGTGGCGCCATATCCCTTCACCACACTCTACCCGAATGTCGGAGTCGTCGAGATGGACGATTTCCACAGGATTACCATCGCCGACATCCCGGGATTGATCGACGGAGCCCATGACAATGTCGGGCTTGGGGAGGCGTTCCTGCGCCACATCGAGCGATGCCGTCTCTTCTGCTACGTGCTTGACATGGGGGGCGTCGACGGTCGCGACCCCATCGAGGATCTCCGCACACTCAGAAAGGAACTCGACCTCTATTCGGAGGGAATGTCCTCCCGTCCATACGTCATCTTCGCCAACAAGATGGACCTTCCCGAATCCGAGGAGAACCTCAGGCGCCTGGCCGACAGCGAGCCCGAGGGAACCGACATAATCCAGGGATGCGCCGAACTCAAGGAGGGGACGGCGGAGCTGATTCTGCGCCTCAGAAGCCGCCTGGACGCCCTTCCTCCCGAAGACGAGGACGCCACGCGCCGCATCCTGGCCCATCGCCATGCCGCATTGCAGGAGGCCTCCGAAATCCGCAAGGACGCCTTCTCCGGCTGGGACGACTGATCCCTGCCGGCGGGAATCTCCCGTCGCACGAATGATTTCGAGATGTTTTTCCTTGTCCATTCCCTGACATCGCTTCTTGTCGCATGCGTCCTGCTTGTAGCGGGTGCGTTTTCCGGCTGGATTTCCGCATTGCGCCTGAAGTCTGTTCTCACTCCGCTTGTGGAGAAGTCCGACCTGAACTCCGACTGGTTCAAGAAGTCCTCGCTCATCAATCCCTGGCGTGAGGTGCTCTTCGGGGCCATTCTGACAGCCGCCATCCCCCTCTTCGTGATTTTTCTCCTGAGCGACACCGACAGTGTGCTTGTCGCGGTCTTCGTGGGTTACATTGCGGGGTTGCTCTGCGCCCTTGGCGCCTATTCCCGCATGAAGAAGGATCTTGGGGAGCTTGGCATTGCCCAGGATATCAGGCTCTTCAACCGCCTTCTCGCCGTCTTCACGGGGGGGCTTCTTGCAGCCCTCTGGGGCGCGGTCACCATTGCAGCATTCCTCATCACCCACCTGCTGTCGAAGGGATGAGCCTGGCGCGGGCGCCATCCCGGCAACCTTGATTTTCCATTCGTTCCATCCATCCAACCAAGGAGCATCACCTTATGTATGTAGGCAGAATCGTGGCAGTAGGCAGGACATTGGCGGGCAAGGGCGCCGCCCTCTACAGGGTCTCCTCCCGTTCCTTCCCGAACCGCCAGAGCGTCCAGCTTGCCAACTCGATTGCAATCGTCCCCAAGCCCGGCTTTGAACAGGACATCCACAAGAACCCGTATATCGCATACAACTGCCTGAGGATGGCACAGGGGCTCTGCGTCGTCTCCAATGGTTCCCACACCGACCCGGTCGCAGAGAAGCTTGACGCCGGCATGTCTCCACGGGACGCGCTTGCCACCGTCATGCTGGCGATGGACTACGAGCACGACTCCCTGGACACGCCGAGAATCACCGGCATCGTCTCCCCGGAGGGCGCGGAGGGGTGGCTTGCAATCGTCCGCAAGGACGCGTTGATTGTCCGCAGCTTCGCCTTGAATCCCGGCGAGGCCTTCTATGTGAGCACCTACGAGAAGAATGTCCCCGGCTGCGACCAGCGTGACGGCGCATTTGACGTGGAGAGCGCGTCGGACGCCTGCGACTACATTCTTGGCAAGGGTGTCTTTGCCGACTTCGAGCGCCCAATCTCCGCCGCCTGTGCCCTTGGCAACGCGGACGGTTCCTTCGACACCTTCTTCAAATAGCCGCGATGCGAATCCTGCTTGTCAACGGACCCAACCTCCAGCTTCTTGGAATGCGCGAGCCTGGCATCTATGGCACGGGCACGCTATCCGAGCTTGAGGCGCGCCTCCATGGGGTCGCGCTGAAGCTTGGCGTCGAACTGGAATGCCGCCAGAGCAACCACGAGGGCGACATCATCGACTGGATTGGGGGGATGCCAGGCCGTTTTGACGGGCTCCTGATCAACGCCGGCGGCTACACGCATACGAGCATCGCGATTCGCGACGCGATTGCCGGGGTGCGCCTTCCTGCGGTCGAGATTCACATCAGCAACATTTTCGGCCGTGAGGAGTACCGCCGGCGCAGCTACATTGGCGAGGTCGCCTGGGCGGTGGTCGCAGGGATGGGTTTTGACGGATACGAGTTTGCCTTGCGCGGCCTTGTCTCGCATCTGTGCCCCTCCTCCGAGACAGTCACCAATTCAAATGGAGATTCGCATTAATGGATCTGAAGATCGTCCACAAGCTAGTGCAGATCATGGAGCGTCATGGTCTGACCGAAGTTGAGATAGCCGAGGAGAACAACCGGGTGCGGGTTGTCAGGCCGGCGGGTGTCCAGGAGCCTCCGGCGACTGCGTCATCCCAGGAGCTTGCCGTGCCTTCCACGACCGATTTGGAGGTGGAGAACGACCCCAACTCCCATTTCATCGTCTCCCCGATGGTAGGCACCTTCTATGTTGCGCAGTCCCCCGAGGACGCCCCCTTTGTCGGTGTCGGCGACCTGGTCAAGCCCGGCAAGGTAGTCGCCATCATCGAGGCGATGAAGGTGATGAACGAGATCAAGTCCGAGTTCAGCGGCACTGTCGTGAAGGTGCTGGTCGAAAACGGCTCGCCTGTCGAATACGGCCAGAAACTCTTCGAAATCCAGTAAGGCGTCCATTCATCCCCTCACGAAATGCCCGACTCACCAGTCAAGATACTGATAGCGAACAGAGGCGAGGTGGCGCTGCGCATCATCAGGGCGTGCCGCACGCTCGGCCTGCAGAGCATAGTCGTCTTCTCCACGGCCGACCGCGCAAGCCTGCCTGTCCGCCTTGCCGACGAGGCGATTTGCATTGGCAGAGCCCCCTCCTCGGAGAGCTACCTGAAGATGGACCGAATCATTGCCGCCGCGGAACTCACCGGGGCAACCGCAATCCATCCAGGATATGGCTTCCTCGCAGAAAATCCGAGATTCGCGGAGATTTGCCACGACTGCGGCATCAATTTCATCGGCCCATCCGCGAAAGCGATTGAGTTGCTTGGGGACAAGGCGGCCGCCAAGGCGACCATGCACAAGGTTGGCGTGCCCGTCATTCCCGGCTCCTCTGGCGTTGTCCACGACATTGCCGAGGCCAGCAGGATGGCTGAGAAGGTGGGCTACCCCGTGATTCTGAAGGCGGCGGCCGGCGGCGGCGGCAAGGGAATGCGCCTTGCCATGAGCGCAAGGACTCTTCCGGAGGCATTCCAGAACGCCGCGGCGGAGGCGCGGGCGGGCTTTGGCGACTCAAACCTCTACCTGGAGAAGTACATCGTCTCGCCGCGCCATGTCGAGGTTCAGGTGCTTGCCGACAACCATGGCAACGTGGTCTGCCTTGGCGAGCGCGACTGCAGCCTGCAACGCCATCACCAGAAGGTTGTGGAGGAGAGCCCATGCTCCGTCCTGCCAGACGATGTCCGCAAGAAGATGAACAAGGCGGCCGTCGCCGCAGTCCAGGCCGCCGGCTATGTGGGCGTCGGCACAATCGAGTTCCTCTACGAACCCTCCACAAGGAATTTCTTCTTCATGGAGATGAATACCCGCCTTCAGGTGGAACATCCTGTGACGGAGATGGTCTGTGGAATAGACCTGGTTGCCGCCCAGATACGTGTCGCTCTGGGGGAGCCCGTTCCGTGGAAGCAGTCCGAGATCCAGCCCCGGGGGCATGCGATCGAGGCCCGCATCAACGCCGAGGATCCCACCCGAGACTTTGCGCCATGCCCCGGCACGGTGAAGTTCTACCATGCTCCAGGAGGCCCCGGGGTGCGGGTCGACTCCCATCTCTACGACGGATATGTGGTCCCCCCATACTACGACAGCCTTCTTGCGAAGGTGATTGCGCATGGCGACACCCGTGAGCTTGCCCGCAAGAGGCTTCTGCTCGCGCTGGAGGAGTTCACAATCGAGGGCTTGACCACAAACGCGGAATTCGTCCACGCGCTTGTCAGTTCCAGCAAGTTTGTCGACGGCGACTTCCATACGGGCACTCTCCAGGAGTTGCTCGACGAGGTGTGATTTCGAGATTGGGTCCCCCCAATGCCCTCAACCCCTGTATATTAGCAACAAAGCACGGCTTTTAGGAATCATCCGTGCCACAACAAGCAAGGAGGAGAGAACCATGACCAATAATAGCAAGGAAATCGAAGAGGCCGAGAAGGCCGCCGCCCCCGAGAAGCAGGATCTTCTCAGCCTCAATGCCGATGACGCCGACCGCGGGGCCATCACACTCTCCAAGAACTGCATCGCACGAATCGTCTCAAAGACAGCCGCCGGCATCGAGGGATTTGCCCGCTTCGCCCCGAAGGGCGCCGGCGACATCCTCAACATCTTCTCCGGCAAGGCGTATGACTCCAGCATGGTCATCGAATTCCAGGACGGGGGCGTCAACCTGAAGCTGGCAGTCAACCTCTACTACGGTGTCTATCTGCCGGGCGTCATCAAGGAACTCAAGACAAGGATCGCCGACCAGATTGCCGCGATTACCGGCGCCAAGGTCGGGCGGATTGACGTCTATGTGAAGGACCTGGTCGCCCCCGAGGATGTCGAGAATGGCGACAAACCCTCCGAGGAGGACGCCGAGGGAGACGCCGAATCAAAGGAAGAGTAGTTGTCGCGCACATTGTGCCGCGCCGTCAAGTCACTGAAAGACAAATACAACGGAGGAAATGACTATGTGCAATCTCTGGTGCGCCATGGGGACATGCAATTTCTGGATTGGCGCCGCATTCTCCGCGGCACTCATAATCTTCTTCTCGGTTGTCATCTGGATTTCATCAAAGTGCAGGGGCGGCCTCAAGGAGATTGTCATCTCCGACGAGGGCGGCAGCTTTACAATCAGCAGCAGGGCGATGAGGCAATTCGTCCGCGGGATTGTCGGCAACATCGAGGGAATCGTCCTTAAGAGCGTCTGCTTTGTCAAGCGCGACAAGAGATGCCATGTGAGGATTTCCATTGCCGCAAAGCCCCAGGCCGACCTGGTTGCCATCAAGGACAGGCTCCGCAAGGAGATCCTTGAAGAGACGAGGACGAAGCTTGGGCTTGGCGACCTGATTGAGATTGTGGATATCAATGTTGTCCATCTTCCCTCTGTCGACGAGATGGCGGAAGCCGCCGGCGAGGATTCCGCACAGCAGGCATCCGACGAGTAGTCGGCATGGACGCGCCACGACACCAATAGACCATGGCTGGAGGGCTTCAGGCAAGCCACTCCAGCCGTGTCTGTTTTACACTCCGCGCCATTATTTCCATCCCTTTGTGCTTGAACATTGAAAATAAGGGGCTATTTTTACCCCTGATTCTTTCGTAGAATACTTCCATTGGAGGAACTAGAGAAAATGTCCGAAGAAAACAAAGGCACCCCCGCCTTCACTCCTGTTTCACCCGCGGCTCCAGCCACACCTGCGACAGCCGACCCCGCCGCCGCGGAGGCGATGCCCCAGAAGGTTCGTTTCGTGAGGCTTCCCACATCCAACGGGACTGCGACGCCAGCCGCGACACCAGCGGCAACGCCAGTCGCGACGCCTGTGGCGGCTTCCTCCGCAATTCCCTCCTCCGCAGCGGCCGCGCTGAAGAGCGAAGCCGCGTCATCCCTCAAGAACGAAGCGCCCCCCGCGGCAGCCCCTGAGGAACCACATCATCCCAAGCTGAAGCTTGGCACCGCCGGAGAAATCCCGACGGCGGCTCCCATGGCGGAGAAAAAGTCCACAGACGGCACGGAAGGAATGAAACGTTCAGGCGTAAAGCTTTCACTTAAGAAGGAGACGGAGGCGGAAGCACCCGCTCCTGCCGTCCCCGCAGAGCCGGTTGCGCCCACTTCCGTCAAGCCCTCGGCAAAAGCTCCCGCACCTGCTCCCGCACCTGCTCCCGCACCTGCTCCTGCTCCTGCACCTGCTCCTGCACCTGCTCCCGCACCTGCTCCCGCACCTGCTCCCGCAGCACCTGCAGCACCTACCTTCCGCAAGATTTCCATGCAGCCGGAGGAGGCTCCCGCGAAGCCGGAGACAGTGAAGAAGCCCGAGGAGGCACAGGCCCCCAAGGCAAAGGAGGTGGCACAGCCCTCTCTCGCCGTCAAGAAGGATGCGGTTGACAATCCCGAGGACTTCGCCCCGATCATTCCCAAGGCAGCCGAACCAACGGCCGCCAACTACGCCCTTGCGGCGCTTGGCGCGATTGTCGTCGTCGGCATAATCTTCCTGCTTGTCTGGAAGGTCCTCTAAGGTCCCTTTCACCTTAAATCAGCAAAAACCCGACGGGCGAGTCGTTCCTCCTCTCACCTAGTCGGGTTTTTCCATTCATATCCTCCTGCCATGAAAGTGTTTTTGATTCACCACGACGACCTTGACGGATATGCAGCCGGGGCTGTGGCACTCCTTAAGTATCCCGGGGCGGAGATGCTTTCCCTCGGATATGATGACGCATCCCTCTATCCAAAGCCGGATTTCCTGAAGGGATTCGACGAGGTAATCATCGTCGACTACACACTCCCTGCGGAAACCATGCTGTGGCTGAAGCAAAACAGCCATCTTGTCTGGATCGACCATCATTACTCGTCGATTATGCAGTCGAAGGAGATGGGATATGACGATGTGGACGGATTGCGTTGTGCGCCAGGAGAGCTCATTTGCGGCGCCGAACTGGCATGGAAATACTTCGTCGGGGGCGATATTCCGTGGTTTCTGAAACTTGTCGGCGACTACGACACCTTCAGGAATTCCAAGACTCCCGAATTCAACGATGTCGTGATGCCATTCTTCTACTCCACGCAAATCCACGCCGACAGGATTAAGCCTTCAGAATTCCACAAGGAGGGTTTTCTGCTGAAGACGGCAGACGACTTCCGCAACGAGGCCTGGACCGAGTCTCTGATAGCGCAGGGCAGGGCAATACAGGCCTACAACAAGGTCTACTACAAGGATATGACCTCCAAGAACGCATTCACACGCAATATCTGGGGATTGAGGGTGGTATGCTTCAACTGCCCAGGACACGGCTCCTCAAATATCCAGCCCGCGTTCAATCCGGAAGAACACGATGCAATGCTCCGGTATGCATTCAACGGAAAGTGCTGGAACTACGGACTCTATGCAGATACCGAAAAACGGCCGGATGTGGATTGCTCGAAAATCGCAAGACAATACGGCGGCGGTGGACACAGGGCGGCGGCTGGATTCACCACGGACAAGCTACTGGCAGAACTACAGTAGCTGAAGGCCAACCAATGTGAAATGGGGCGCACGAAGGCGCCCCAAATTATACGTTATATCATCGTAACTACTTGCCAATGTGGCAGATATGGCAAGTGGCGCAGTTGAGCTCCGCTGGAGGCTCGTACCTGGTGCCGGCCTTCTTCGCCGCACGGATCTTCATTCCGTTGAATATTGCCATGAAGACTCCCAGGACAAGGAAGGCGCCTGGCGCGAACTTCAGCAGGGTGAACCCCTGCCAGTTGGGGACTACTGCCAGTTCAAAGAGGGTGCCTGACGCGATGAACTCGCGGACTGCGCCCAGCAGCGTCAGAATCAATGTGAACCCGATGCCCATGCCAATGCCGTCAAGCAGCGAGAGGAACGGGCCGTTCTTCGAGGCAAAGGCCTCCGCGCGTCCCAACACAATGCAGTTGACTGTAATCAGCGGCAGATAGATTCCCAATGCCTTGACGAGGGACGCGGGGGCGTATGCGTTCATCAGGAACTGGACGATTGTGACAAAGGTGGCGATGATTACGATGAAGCAGGGGATTCTGACCTTGTCGGGAATGATTCGCTTGAAGATTGAGACGACGAGGTTGCTTCCCGCCAGGACGCATGTTGTCGCCAATCCCATGAAGATGGCGTTTTTGGCGCTTGAGGAGGTCGCCAGCGTCGGGCACATTCCGAGGAGGAGCACCATGACAGGGTTCTCCTTCCAGAAGCCGTTTGTAAGTGTCTTGAGAGCGTTCATCTTGCCACCGTGATTTCTATTTGGCTTCCTCGTTGAAATTCTTCCAGGCCTGCCCGACCCGGTTGACCGCATTCAGGACGGCCCTTGACGAAACCGTCGCGCCACTGACTGGAACCACTACGCCGTCGGAGGGCGTCTCGCCAAAGGAAAAGCCGCCCGATACGGAAATCGGCTGCCCTGTATAGCTGTCGAGATACTTGTTGGGAAGCATGCCACCCTTCCCAACGCCAGTCTTTCCCGAAAAGATGCTCCAGAAAGACTTCGTCTCGCTACGGCTTACCACATTGGAGCCAATGCCGGGAGTCTCGGAGTTTTCGGAGACGAGGACTCCACGTATTGAGCCGTCCGGGTCAAGCCCCACGAGCACCTTGATTTCGCCGCCGAAGCCGCTTGGATCCGAAGACTCGGCGCAGTATGCGATTGTCTTGCCGGATGCGTCATCCGCAGCGAAGAAGACGACCTCCGTCCCGTCTTCTGAGACCGCCTTTCCCGCTTCACGGACGGCACCGGTTTCGGATGGCAGAAGAAGTTCCATCTTCTCGTTGCGCTGCCTCGTCGCCGCCTCCTCCCGCGCAGACTGGGTCTTTGTCGAGACGTATGCCAGCGCGGCGCCCGCAATTGCGCAGATGAGGGTGAGGCTCAGGGTAAGTTTCAGGATTTCCTTCATGATTTCACTTCCTCCTTCATTATGCGGGCATCTTGATTCCCTTCTTTTTAGGCATGCCGAAGGGGCGTCCTGCCGTCATCTTGTCGATGAGCGGAGTGAAGGCATTCATGATGAGGATTGAGAAGGAGACGCCCTCCGGATAGCTTCCCCAGAGGCGGATGCACGCCGTCAGAACGCCGCATCCAATTGCGAAGTAGATTGCACCGGCGCGGGAGAGAGGCGTCGTCACCATGTCGGTTGCCATGAAGAATGCGCCGAGCAGGACGCCGCCTGTAAGCAGATGGAATAGCGGCGACGCGTAGGAGTCTGGCTTTGCCGCCCATGCGATGCCGGTGATCAATGCGACGGTCCCCAGGTAGAAGACCGGGATGTGCCAGCGGACGATGTTCAGCGCAATGAGGAGGAGCCCGCCGAGAAGCAGCGCGAGGCCGCAGGTTTCGCCCAGGGAGCCTCCCTTGCCGACGCCGAGGAAGAGCTGCATATAGGTGAGACTGCCCTTCTGTCCCTTTGGCGTGGAGTCCGCCATGAGGGTATCCGCGCTCCTGTTGGCGTGGGCGAGCTTCGAGTATTTCAGCGGAGTGGCGGTCGTGGTGGGGATTTCCTCCGCCTCAAGCTTCATGGCGGAAGCTTCGCCGCCATGCGCCTGGACAACTGGCGCGCACGCCTTGAGGCAGCCTGGCGTCCTGGGCGCTGGCCAAGTCGTCATGACAGTCGGGAATGCCAGCAGCAGTGCGACGCGCCCGACCAGTGCGGGATTGAAGGGGTTGCAGCCAAGCCCCCCGTAAATCATCTTTCCAAAAACAATTGCCATGAAACATCCCACAAGGCAAATCCACCAGGGCGTGTTGGAGGGCAGGTTCATTCCCAGCAGAAGCCCGGTGACGGCGGCGGAGGCGTCCTTGATTTCTACGCTCCTGCCCATGCACTTAGAGGAAAGATATTCGAAGGCGATGGAGCCTACTGTGCAAATCAGGAGGACCCGGAGCGCGTCCAGGCCGAAGAAGTAGATTCCCGCCAGACATGCGGGCGCCAGGGCGACCAGCACCCAGCGCATGATGCTGTCAACCGTCGAAGAGGCGTGGAAATGCGGGGACGAGGAGACAATCAGCTGCGGCTCCGCCAATGGCGCCGGGGGCTTGGCGGCTGGAGCCTGCGGCTTGTCATTCGTCGGAAGACCGCTCTTCTCCGAAGTACTCATTTCCTTGTCAACTTGATTGCTCATCGAAAGAAAGCCTCCCTTCTGGATTACTTGTCCGCGCCAGGGGACTGTTTCGCCGCGGCCGCCTTCATGGCACGCAGCTTCGCGCCGACCTCGGACTTTGCACGGCGCATGTGCTGGACCAGGGGACGGCCCGCAGGGCAGACATACGCGCAGCATCCGCACTCGATGCAGTCCATCACATGCCAGTTCTGAGCATCGTCGAAGCGTTCGTTCTCAATCTGGACGGAAAGGATTCCCGGCATCAGCATCATCGGGCACGCGTCGTTGCAGCGTCCACAACGCAGGCACGCCTTCGATGTGAACTGGTGGATCTCCTCCTGAGCCATCGCAAGGATGCCGGAGGTGTTCTTCATGATTGGAATCTCCTGGGAATAGACCGACATTCCCATCATCGGCCCGCCGGAAATCAACTTGCCAATCCTGGAGCCTTCGCGGACGCCCCCCGCAAGCTTGAGAGCCTCGGCGTAGCTTGTCCCAACGCGGAAACGCCAGTTGCCCGGCGAGGCCAGGGGAGTGCCCGTGACTGTCGTCACACGCTCGTAGAGGGGTTTGCCAAGCACAACGGCCTCGGCTATGGCAAAGGAACTGCCAATGTTCTGGACGACGCAGTGGACATCCGCAGGAAGCCCGCCGGATGGCACCTGGCGCTTTGTGATTGCATAGATGAGCTGCTTTTCGGCGCCCTGGGGGTATCTGACGCGAAGGGGCACAACCTTGATTGCCGGGTCGCTTGTCTTTGCGGCCGCCTCGGTCAGGAGCTTGATTGCATCCGGCTTGTTGTCTTCAATGCCGATGAATACATTCTTGACTCCAAGGACTTTCGCGGCGATGGAGATTCCCTCGAGAATCATCCCGGGCTCCTCAAGCATAAGCCGGTGGTCGGCAGTAAGGCAGGGCTCGCATTCGACACCGTTGATAATCAGGGTGTCGATTGTCTTTCCGGGAGGAATTGAGAGCTTGACCGGCGTCGGGAACGCGGCACCACCCATGCCGACGATTCCGGCGGCGGCCACCCTCTCCCGCAGGGCCTGCGGGTCGGATGCGCGCCACTCCCTAAGGGGCTGCATGGGTTCCGCCTCCTTGTCCTCGCCATCGGATTCGATGACAACGCAGGGAAGCTGGGTGCCGGCAGGCCCCAGGCACATGCCAACGCTCTTGACCTTGCCTGAGGTCGGGGAATGGATGTTGGCCGAGACAAAGCTGGCGGCCTCGCCAATCCTCTGCCCCCTGAGGACAACGTCACCGGCCTTGACAAGCGCGCGGGCGGGTGCGCCTATGTGCATCGAAAGGGGCACGGTGTACAACGGATAGAGGGGCGCGTCCGCAATCGGCACCGCACTGGATACCTTCGCTTCCTCGGGATGGACGCCTCCGTAGAATTTGAATATCTTCATCATGGCTGGAAATCCTGCGTTGTATTGGGGCGCTACTTCCTTAGAGCGTGAGTCGGGCAGACCGCCGCAATCTCCTCGGGAGGAGGATTGCCGTAGTTGATGACCGCCAACGCAACCCCGCTGTCAATGCGCATGTTTTCAGGGGCGGCCTTGACACACTTGCCACAGCCAATGCACGCGGCTTTGCACGCCTTCAGCTTGACCGCGCCCTTCAGGGGGTTCGAACAGTGCACATGAATCGGAGCACTCTTCGGAACAAGACGGATGAGCTTCTTCGGGCACGCCTGGACGCACTTGCCACAGCCACGGCAAAGCTCCTTGTGGACGACTGCAAGGTGGCCAGGGGTGATCTCGATTGCCCCGAAGGGGCATGCGCGGGCGCAGGCTCCCAGGCCAATGCACCCAAAGGTGCAGGTCTTGGCTCCGGCCGCCACTATCATGGCATCGCGGCAGTTGTTGATGCCATTGTACTGCGCCTGGCGGGTCGCGTGGAAATCATCGCCACTGCACATGACTACCGCAACCTTCGCCTCACGGGTGACCGCCGCAACCCCAAGAAGTTCGGACATCCTGGCAAGATCCTCGGGCTTCTGGGCGGCACAGGCGCCTGGCTTCGCAGTGCCGGCAACAAGAGCCTTCGCATATCCGGCACACCCGGCATAGCCACAGCCGCCACAGTTCGCCCCAGGAAGAAGGGCCTTGATCTCATCCTCCAACGGATCCACCTCCACGCCAAAGAGCCTGGAGACAATTGCGATTGCGATGCCAGTCAGTAGACCGACTATGACGATGATTGCTAGAGTGCTCATTGTGCTAGTTCCCCAGTCCTGAGAATCCCATGAACGCCATGGCCAGCAGCCCCGCAGTGATCAGCGTGAGGGGAAGACCCTTGAGGACAAGCGGAGGCCTGGCAAGCTCCAGACGCTCGCGGATGCTGGAAAACAGCAGGAGCGCAAAGGCAAAGCCAACCGCAGACGCGCAGCAATAGACGGTGCTGGTGACAAGCCCGTAGTCCTTCTGGGTGCACAGGACGGCCGCGCCAAGGACGGCGCAGTTCGTCGTGATCAAGGGCAGGTAGATGCCAAGGGCCTGGTACAGGGTCTGGGAAAACTTCTGAAGCAATATCTCTACAATCTGAACAATGCCGGCAATCGCAAGGATGAAGACAATCGTCGAAAGATACTCGACCTTGTATGGAACCAATAGGAAGTGGTAGATGCAGGCAGTGAAAAAGCCGGAAATCGTCATGACGAAGACAACCGCGCCACCCATGCCAAGGGCAGTCTTCGTAGACTTGGAGACGCCCAGGAAGGGGCAGATGCCAAGTATCTGCGTCAAGACAAAGTTGTTGACAAGAATACAGCCAACTATGAGACTGACATACGTCGCCATGGGAAAAGAGCCTGTCCAGAAGGTTAAATGCGCCCGCACGCCACAATGGTCTGCGCGGCAGGAAAATCACATAATTTAACACTGCCGCCAGGGAATGTTGAGCAAAAGAACGCGGGACGTCGATAGCAGAACATCATTACCGGAGGCAGCCGGAGGCGGGGAGCAGGTGGACAGAATTACCTAACTACCTCGCCTCCAACATGTTATGCATTCATTACTGGATAATTCCGCTGCTTGGCTTTATTCTGGGAGGAGCATTTCCCCCCAGATATCTTCGCCGGAGAACTTCCAGACTCCCGGGGAGATTTCCTCGCCGTGTCCGAAGCAGGCCCTCATTTTCGGGGAGTCCTCCGGCAGTGTCAGGATGGCCATTGGGTCATCGGGGCCGACATTCGCGATGAGATAGAGCGGAGTGCCATTTTCGTCGAGGAACCTTGCCGCCTCCGCGCGCCCGTCCTCGACCTTCAATTCAACCTTTTCCGGCCCCTTTTCCGAGAGCAGCCATGGCGAGATGGACTTGAGGAGAGTCGCGAGTTGCTTCACATCCTCCCATCGCCCGAGGCATTCCTCGAAGCTTTCCCCGTATTCCTTGAATTCCTTCATATTTGATGGGGAGAAGATGTTATAGAAGCTGTAGAAGATGAATCCCCGTGCGCCCCTCAGTGCCTTGTAGAGCGTAAGCCCCCTCATCTGGTCCAAAGTGGGCGAATGGTACTTCGGATAAGCCGACGGATTCTTGCGGGCGCGGTAGATCCCCCAGTTGAAGATTTGCGGAACCACCCACGACGCCTGCCCGCTGCGCTCAACGGCGTCCATTGCATCGACGCAACGGGACTGCTCCGCCGGCTTGTCCTTCATGATTGGATATGGGTCCACCCCGATGATGTCATGCCCCCTGGCCATCAGGGGCGTCTCCGCAAAGTCGCAGAGAGTTGCCCAGGTGGGGTGGTATGGGTCGACGCTGTTCATCATGCTCTTGAGCTTGATGACCCCATCGCGGTTTGCGAGGGGGATTTCGTCGTTGAGATACCATGCGAGGAGTGCGGGGTGCCTGCCGAAGAGTTTCGCAATCCTGATTGCGGTCTCCTCCGGGGAGGCGCCGCCGTACGCCTTCATGAATGCCCTCGTCGCATCCTGGAAGGGATTGAAATCATAGAGGTCCTTGAGACTGAAGATGAGCTTGAAGCCGTTTTCCTCGAGCTTGTCCAACGCCCTCATCGCCGCCGCCAGGTAGTCTCCCTCGTCCTTGTCGGCCGGAAGTCTCAACGCGTACGAACCGTATGCCATTATGCAGTTGAAGTCGGAGTTGAAGATCAGGTCGAAGTCGCCGCATGATCCCGTATATAGCCCGATAGGCAGGAACGGCTTGCCGTCCACGAGCGTCCGTCCAAAGCGGTCAACCGTGCATGCGCCCTTTGGCGTGTCCGCGACAGTGTCCCCGACCACTTCGAGATGCTGCTCAAGGAGATCCACGGGCTCAGCATTCTTGCCCTTGAGAAGGCGTGCGGAGACATACGCCAGACCCTCGGGAAGACCCTCGAAGACACATTCCGCCCTGTGCCCGTCAAATTCCGACGACGCGGAGTGGACTTCGCCCTTTGCGTCCCTCAAGGTCACCTCGACATGATACTTTTTGAAGGGGGCGTCGCCTCCCGACTGCCTGACTTGGGCGACATTGAAACGCAGGAGCCCCTCCGATGCGCGGAGCCGCCCCTGGGTAGGATAGACAAGCGCGATTTCCGGGTCGGCAAACGAGAATTTAAGCTTGAGGTTCTCGATGAAATCCCCATGGCATGGCATGGAGGCCGTTGCGAGAAGGACTGCGAGAAATGCGGCGCAGGCATGTGTTGACAATCTTCTTTCCATCTTTCAGGTTGATGTTATCAAGGGTGAAGGCTGCTGGATAATGCGGATTGTGAAATATAATTCCACTGGCACACATCGGAGTGCGCTTTGCTGGAGTTTTAAGAAAAGTAAGGAATTTTTGCAGTAAGCCCCCGTGGTGCGGATTATAGTTTGCGCCATGTGTCGCATCATCGCCATCCTGCTTGCCTTCACGCTTCTTCTCCGTGGGGAGGATGTGCTTTCCCCCGTCGGCAAGACCATCGAGAGATGCCGTGGCGAACTCAAGTCCGAGGCGGTCGGCGTCCGCGTCTCCGCAGTCATGATTCTGGGGAAGTACGACCTTCCGGAGGTGGGCGAGTTGCTTGGCGAGGCTCTTGGCGACCCGTCGGAGGAGGTTCGCCTGTGCGCGCTTGTGGCACTTGTCGAGAAGCCGAATCTGCTAAGAGGGCAGGGCGCACGTGTGATGAGGCTGCTGCGGGACAGCGACGTCCATGTCAGACGCCTCGCCTCGTCCCACATTCCCGAATGCATGGGAATCTTCGTCTCGGGAAGAATCCAGTACTCCGGAGGAGTCCGAATCACGACCGGCGACTCGTCCCGCCCCGAATTTGGCGATTTCATCGTTTCCGGACTGATGGACGAGGATGCCGAAGTCCGCCGGAATGTCCTGGAGGGCGCGCAGTTCTACGGGCTGTCCCTGCCGTTTGCCTCTGTGAAGGGTTTTCTCTCCGACGACAATCCCCAGACAGTCATCCTGGCCACAACCCTGGCCGTGCGTTCCGACGGGAATGCCGCCGAAATCCTCGATGCCCTTTCGCCGCTTGTAAGGCATCCCTCCGCAGGTGTCAGGACCACGCTTGCAAGCTCCCTGGCTTCCCTCCCGGGCTCCCTCCCGCTCTTCAGGGAACTCTCGAAGGATCCGTCCACGTCAGTCGCGTCTTCAGCCCTTGCTGCAAGAGGACGCGCCAGATTCCCGGAGGATTTGACGCTTGCCACGGAAATCCGCGATTTCGTAAGGTCGGAGAAGCCGGCCGCGGAGGAAAAAGAACGCCTCCTGGCAATCCTCGTCGAGGACGCGGACGACGCCACCTGGGAGTTCCTGCGGGAAATCCTCTTCGGGGACTCCTCAAGTCCCCTCCAGGGGGAGGCGTGGATACGCGTCCTCAGGCGCGACAAGCTACGGGACCGACTCACAGTCCACGAACTTGCCGAGGCGATGGCGAAGCACGCCAGCGCCGTCAACAACAGCCTTCGCGCGATGCTGGTCTCAAACATCCGCCGATGTGCCTCCGAGCTGACAAGGGAGGATATACTTGTGATGCAGGCGTCGCCGCTTGCGCCATCCCGCAAGGCCGTCCTCGACATCATCCGCGTGATTCCAGAGCCCCTTCGCGCCGATGCGCTCCTGGAGGCGCTTCTGGACGAGGACACTGGCATCCGCACCCAGGCCGTGGGGTTGCTTCCGACTCTGCGCCCCGGGGGATGGGAGACACTGCTCATAGACACTCTTTCCGATACAAATCCACTGCTTCAGCAGGAGGCCGCACGGGGGCTGCTCCGCAGCACCTCGAGGGCGCCGGAAATCCAGGACGCGCTTCGCAACTGGCTTCCCAGGTGCCCCGACAGCCAGCTGCGTGAACGCATCGAAAGAAAACTTAGATAGCCACACGTCAATAGAGAAACGCCATGAGAACCGACAAGCACGTTGATTCCGACAGAATCCTTGAACGAGCAAGGGAAGTAATTGACATCGAGCTCAGCGGAGTGAAGAAGGTCCGCGACGAATTGGGCGCCCCCTTCGTCGCACTCGTCCGCAAGTGCCTCGACATCCTCCACCACGGCGGTAAACTCGTCCTCTGCGGCGTCGGAAAGAGCGGTCATATCTCGAAGAAGCTTGCGGCGACCCTGGCCTCCACTGGTGCACGCGCCGTATTCATGCATCCAGTCGAGGCGATGCACGGAGACCTTGGAATTGTCTCCCCCCAGGATCTACTTCTTGCCGTCAGCTACTCCGGCGAGACAGACGAGCTTCTCAGGGTGCTTCCCGCAGTCAAGCGCATGGCAGTCCCCATTGTCGCCATCACCGGCAAGACCGACTCGCGCCTTGCGGAGTTCTCAGACATGGTCGTCCCGATGCCCGTCGAGCGCGAGGCATGCCCATTCAACCTGGCCCCAACAACCACCACCACGGCGCTTCTTGCACTTGGCGACGCACTTGCGATGGTCCTTCTGGACTGCCAGGACTTCCAGCTCTCCGACTACGCCATGAACCACCCCGCGGGAGCCATCGGACGGACAATCACCCTGACAGTCAGGGACTGCATGCGCACCGGCGAACACTGCGCCTCAGTCCACCCCGGCACAAGCGTACGCGATGCACTCCTGGCAATGACAAAGGCACGGGACGGGGCCGTCGCAATCGTCGACGACGCTGACAAGCTCCTCGGCATCTTCACCGACGGAGACTTCCGGCGCGCCATGACCGCCGATGACAACATCCTCCACGCGCCCATCGAAGGCGTCATGACACCCAACCCAATCTCCATCAACCAGAAGCAGATGGCGGTCGAAATCCTCAAGCTCCTGGAAAGGAAGAAGATCGACGACGTGACAGTGGTTGACGACAACGGGCGCTTTGTCGGCATGGTGGACATCCAGGACCTGCCCAAGTTCAAGGTGATGTAACCGCGCGCCGCCCCCCTTCGCCTGGACTTCCGGCGGCACTTTTTCCGCCCGGGTTCAAGCCAGTCCACTCCGACTGCCCCGGACCACAGCACTATCTCACTATTCCAAAAGAGTCCATACTCATGACAGGCGACATTTTCCTCCTTCTCTTCATCTGCATAATCGCGCTAATCACCATTTTCCCGCTGCTGCTGCGGCGGCTTTATGTCCCAAGCGTGATTGCGCTGCTTATCGTCGGGATGATCATCGGGCCTGCGCAGCTCAACCTCTTCCATCACCTGAGCGGATATCTTGCATGCCACCTGGGCGGAGATGCGGTCCAGGCGGAGAGCTATTTCATGACCTTCATCGACTCCCTGGGCTCCCTGGGACTCGTCTTCCTGATGGCATTGGCCGGGATGGAAGCCGACTTCAAACTCCTGAAGAGCGTCCGCAAGCCCGTCGTCGCCCTAAGCATCCTCACCTTCGCGCTGCCTGCGGTCGCGGGATACTTTGTCTATGCATATTTCAAGACCGACGACCTGCCTGGAAAACTCCTCTATGCGTCGCTCTTCGCATCACACTCGGTCGGTATCGTCTTCCCGGTCATGCGCGAACTCAAGCTCTCAAAGACGCGCTTCGGCGCGGCGGTCCTGATTTCCACGGTCGTGACCGACATCGCCAGTATCATCCTCCTGGGCGTCTGCGTCCAAATGAAGAAAATCGAGCTTGGGACCAGGGCGTCCCACCACAGCCTGTCAATCCTGGAATCCATCGACCCCGCGATCCTCGGACACTGGTTCCTCCCAATCTTCCTGCTGGCAATCCTCGTATTCATGGCGCTGGCGACACTCTGCGTCTGGTATGTTGGAGGAAAGGTCATACGCTTTGCGGCATTCAACGAAGACATCCTCATCACCTTCCTCCTGCTTGTCATCATGCTGACGGTACTTGCGGGAGAGTTCATCGGAATCAACCTGATTGTCGGTTCTTTCATCGCCGGACTCGCACTCTCGCCACTCCTCAAGCAAAAGGGCATCAACGCATCGCTCTTCCATAAGTTCGAAGGTATCGGATACAGTTTCCTTATTCCATTCCTCTTCATCTCAATCGGCATCCAGACGGACCTGAGGGTCATGGGAGCGCCGGGAAACCTCGCAATCGTAATCCTCACAGTCCTTGGACTGGTCGTCAGCAAAATCCTCTCCGGATGGATTGCACTCAGGGTTACGGGATTCGACAACGTCCACGCACTCTGCGGAGGACTCATGACAGTCCCTCAACTCTCCGCGACACTGGCAGCGGCGGCCGTGGGACGAAGCCTCGGAATGCTCGACGACAACTTCTTCAACGCAATCATCGTCCTCTCAATCGTCACGACAATCCCCATCCCCTCGATTGTCAGGGGAATCATCAGCCACTCGCGCATGCAGTTCATCCCGACGGAAGTCGAAGCATACACCGTGCCTGATGAGAACGAGAATGTGGATGATGTGTTGTAACTAATTACAAATCAATAACTTACATACCTTGCTCCAATATCGGGGGAGACTCTCCGCAATGAAACGACTTTCATCCATCGCATCCCTTCTTCTCCTATTCCTGGCCGTCGAAGCATTTGCCGCCGCCCGCTCGGTTGTCGTGTATGACGGGTCTGGAGACAGCTACTTTGACTACTGCGACTATGGCTGGCGTGTCAACGACTACCAGACCACCTTCGAGTACCGCGAGTTCAACTACGACCCGGAGCTTCGCGCCATAGACTACCGCGTAAAGCTGAAGGAAGGCGCCAGAAAGGACTGGTGGGGGCTTTTGTACTACCGTCCGGAAGGGCTTCCCATGTCGCAGCGACTTGTCCTCCGCATCCGCAATCTAGGGACCGAGCCATTCGAGTTCTACGCATACTACAGGATATCCTACGAGCGCGCGGCTGGAGTCCGTGGAATGCACAGCTGGGGATTCAAGAGATGCAACCGGGTGCCCGCCGACGGCAAGTGGCACGACATCTCCTTCGAGATCACACCCGACAACATCGTCGGCGACGGCACGGAAATCTCCCCCGTACCGCTATTCGGGATTCCCGGAAAGCTCGAATTCCACGTGCCGGCACCAGACCCCGGCGTAGAACAACACTACCAGATTGCGGAAATCCGATGCGAGGACGATGTGGCCTCCACGGGCACCATCCAGTGGGACGCCGAGTTCCCGAAGACTATGACGGCCGGCACCACCCTCGCAATCCCCGGATTCAAGGTTGACTTCCAGGGACGGCTTCCCCTGGACCAGGAAACACGCCTCGTCCTTTCGCCTCTCTTCAAGGGGACGGACTGGCCAAAGCTGAGGATTCCCTTCGGCAAGCCCGTCGTGGAGGGGGAGGCATGGCGTCTTGACGAGACGACGGTTGACTTGACTCCCTTCCTGCTTGACGGCGAATACGAGGCGAGGATTGAATGCGGCGAGTCCGTCCTGGAAAACGCCCTCTTCAAGGTGCAGGTCTCAGGCAGGAAGGATGTCTCCTTCCACGAGATGCGCCTGATGGAATATGGCGGTCGCCCGACGATTATGAAGGACGGGGATCCCGTGCCAGGCATCATGCGCGCGACCTACACCCCGATGGGGTCGAAGGGTGTCACCGCATTCACCGAGGCTGGCATAGACCTCTTCGGATTCTGCGAAACTCCCACCGAGGGCGGCTATGAGCTGGAGATGCTCTGCGAATACGCGCCTGGAAAATACAACTACAGCATGCTCGACAGGAGAATGCGCAACGTCCTCTCAATCAACCCGGAGGCAATGCTGGTCATCCGGCTCTATCTCTCCGCGCCAAGATGGTGGATGCGCGACAACCCGGACGAACTGGTGCGCGTCGGGCTGCACGACGACCCCACGAACAGGCTGGAACTCTTCAAGTCGCTCGAGGGGCGTGCCGTGGCCTCCTGGTCAAGCCGCAAGTGGCGCGAATATACGGAGGAGGGTCTCCGCAACATGATGAAGTATCTCGCCGAATCCCCGTACGCAGACCACATCGCGGGATTCGTCCTGGCAAGCGGAACGACCGAGGAATGGATGGAGTGGGGGTTCAATGAAAACCTCATACCGGACTACGCACCCTGCGCCGAAATCGCCTTCCGCGAATGGCTCCGTGGCAAGTACGGGAGCGACAAGGCGCTCCAGAAGGCCTGGAACGATGAAAACGCCACCCTCGCCACGGCCGCAATCCCGACGCCTTACCAGCGCTCCAAAAACATGTATCTCGGATTCTACGGCCCCGAAAACCCAGGGGCACGGCAGATTGCAGACTACAACCGATTCCACGCCGAAACCACTTCCGAGTGCATCGAGGAATTCTGCAAGACAATCAAGGAGGCGACCGATGGAAAACTCCTGGCCGGCGCATTCTACGGATATATGACGGAACTCGCGTCCCCCGCACGCTCCGTAATCCTCTCCAGCCATCTCGGCGTCGGAAGAATCCTCGCCAGCCCATTTGTCGACTATCTCTGCAGCCCGACGGGATACGGGTACAGAATGGTCGGAGGCGAGGGAATGTCCTATGCAATGGGGGCGGCGGACTCGCTGCAACTCCATAACAAGTTCTGGTTCATCGAAAACGACATCCGCACAAGCGCAATGCATCCTGATGTCGGATATGGACGCCCCGAAAATGTGGAGGGAGACATCCTGCAGCAGACGAAGGAGTCGATGCACAATCTCCTCACAGGCATGGCGCAGTGGTGGTTCGACGTGGGGTACATCGACTTCTCGGATTCCGAAGTGATGCGCTGGATTGGCAAGTGCGTCAAAATCATGAAGGAGATTACCCTCGAACACAGCCGTGAACCTGTCGCACAGGTCGCCATCGTCATGGACGAGGCGTCAATCGACTGGCTCACATTCGGAAGCAACATGGTGGGCGCAGTCACAAGGTCGCTCCAGCGCACAATCTCAAATCTCGGCACGCCATACGAAGTCTATCTCACACAGGACCTCCCAATCCTCCCTGAACGCATCAAGCTGGTCGTCCTCCCGCTCTCACTGCAGTGGACACAGGAGCAACTCCAGGGAATCGAGATGCTCAAGAACGAAGGAAAGACATTCCTCTTCCTCGGAACGCCAGGTGCGATCCCCCCGGAGGGCACCGATATGAGCCAGGATGAAAGCATCCGGAAATTCACCGGGATGCCGTTGCGCTTCAAGACGCTCAAGACCACCCCCGAATGCATCGTCGACACCCCGGACAATGAATGGGTCAATGCCGAAGAATACGGAAACATCTACAATGTCATAGCGTGGAGCGACAAACCCGAAGGCAGCCTCATTGCATACATCCCCGAAGACACTGACGTCAAGGTCATTGCCAGGTATATTGACAAGTCGAAGAACAAGAGGCTGCCGCTGGGGGCAATCGGTGTCAGCGAGACCCCCGTCTCCACAACCATCTTCTCCGGAGTCGTGGAACTGCCGCTTCAAGTCTGGGACTCCATCTACAAGAGGGCGGGAGTCCACCAATACATCGACACCCCAGACCAGGTCTGGGCGACGAAGGACGCATTCGCAGTCTGTGTCAAGAAGGGCGGCGCAAGGATAATCACACTCCCAAGAAGGTGCACCAGAATAAGGGAACTCTTCTCAGGGGAAACCTTCGAAGTGGACAACGAAAACAAAACCTCCGTCATATTCAAGCCCCTCGAAACCAAAGTCTTCCTCATGGAATAGGCCTTGCCCCGCAACAGGGCAGGGAAGGCGCCCCACCTGCCGTGGGGATGCATTCATATCATGTTGCATGAAATCAGCCGTGGGTGGAGCGAGGGCGCAACCCACGGCTTGGCAGCTACTCTTCTGGCGAACGGAGTGTCCTGGAGAAGTGGATTGTGCACTCTTCCCTGGCATTCACCCAATAGCATCCACGCGGGAGTAGTTCCGTGGCTCGCGCCAGTTCCTGCCTTTCGGCATCGTATCCATAGAACTCGAATCCACGGAGGAGTTCCGTCCGGCAGCTTTCGGGAAGTTCGGCGTCCGGCAGGACAATGATATTCCACCCCTTCTTCAACTGGAAGCTGTCCGCAACCACCTCCAGCTGGATATCCGCGGGGCTTCCCCATTGTACTCCCTGGGAGGTGGTCATCAGGAATTGACCTGCCTCTCCCGTATTTGCCGGCAACTCGATCTTTCTTTCGATTTCACCGTAGACGAGATTACAGCCACTGTAAGTGAGGCTGCTGGCGTAGACTGTGGGATTTGAGTTCCCGAAGATGACTTGCGCGGACGGAAGTCCGTCAAGGAAATCCACCCGGGCGATCTTCGAGCAGCCCGTGAAGAGGTTTGCCAAATCAACAGGAGTCCTTGCACCGTCGGCCCCCTCATTGTAGAACATTAGCTCCCCGTTGACATGCCAGGTGACATGTTCGAGGTTTCTGCACTCGCCAAATGCGTCACAGAATATCTCCCTGACGCTTCCGGGAATGGTGAGTTCCGTCAATCCCGTGCAGCCATGGAATGCCCTGAAGCCAATGGAGGTGACGCTCTCCGGGATGCGTATTTTGAGAAGGCCCGTGCATCCCGAGAAAGCCTCCCTGCCGATAGTCGCAACCCTGTCGGGAATGACGATTTCCGTCAATCCCCTGCAACCTGAGAAGGCGGCGTCTCCAATGGAGGTCACAGTGGAGGGGATGGTCACCTTCTTCAGCCTGGAACATCCCTTCAGGAGCGAGTCGCTGACAAAGGTCACCCCCTCCTGGAGGACAACAGTCCTAAGCGACGTGCAGCCCGAAAACGGGGTCGCGCCGATGGATGTGACACTGCCGGGAATGGTGAAGACCTTAAGACCAGAACAGCCCTTGAAGGCAAAGTCGCCAATGGATGCGATGTTCGTGGAGATGGCGATGTCCGTCAGGCTTCGGCATCCGGAAAATGCGTAGGAGCCAATCGATGTCACACTGCTTGGGATGACGACTGTCTTCAACGCCACACAGTCCGTAAAGAGGGAGTCGTTGATGCGGGACACTCCGTCCTGGAGGACGACGCTCGAAAGGGATGTGCACCCGGAGAACGGAGACTCGCCTATGGACGACACGCCAGCGGGAATGGTAAAGCGCCCTAGGCCAACGCAATCCTTGAAGGCAAAGTCGCCAATGGAGATGACGTTGACGGAGATGTCAAGTTCTGTCAGGCTTCTGCAGCCATCGAATGAATGGTTCCCAATGGAGGTGACACTCCCCGGGATGGAGACGCTCCTCAGCCCCGCGCATCCGGCGAAGAGGAAGTCCACGATGGATTTGACTCCCTCCTGCAGGACGACGTTTTCAAGCGCGGTGCATCCAGAGAAGGGCGACTTGCCGATGGAGGTCACGCTGCCGGGGATTGTGATGCTCTCCAGGTCCACACAGTCCTTGAAGGCGTAGTCTCCGATTCTGGTGACTGTATTGGGGATGATAATGCTCCTTACCCCCGCGCACCCTTCGAAGAGCGAGTCCTTGATGGCTGCCAGCCCCTCCTGGAGGACAATGCCCTCAAGGGAGGTGCATCCCGAGAACGAACCGATGCCGACATAGCTGACGCTGGCGGGGAGCGTGATGATCTTCAGGCCAGAACACCCCGCAAAGAGGGAGTCGCCGATGGATGCAAGCCCCTCCTGGAGGACGACGTCTTCAAGCGCGGTGCATCCAGAGAAGGGGGACTCGCCGAAGGCGGTCACGCCGCTCGGAATGGAGACGCTCCTGAGCCTTGCGCATCCCTTGAAGGCGTTGCTCCCGATGGATGTCACGCTGTCGGGAATGAGGATGCCCCCAAGCCAAGTGCACCCGGAGAAGGCGCTCTCCCCGATTGTGGTGAGATTCGGCGGCAGGTCGACTGCTGTCAGGCTGCTGCATCTGCTGAACGCGGAGTCCCCGATGGAGACGACGCTTTCGGGAATGGTGACATTTCTCAGCCCAGCGCAGCCCGCAAAGAGGAAGTCCCCGATTGCAGTCACTCCTTCCAGGATGACGACGTTTTCAAGCGCAGTGCATCCAGAGAAGGGGGTCTTTCCAAAGGAAGCCACGCTTCCTGGAATGGTGATGGCCTTCAAGTCCGCACAGTCCCTGAAGGCATAGTCGCCGATGGCGGTGACGCTGTCGGGAAGGAGAACGCTTCTCACTCCACCGCACCCGTCAAAGAGGGAGTCCCTGATTGCGGTCACGCCATCCTTGATGAGGACGCCCCTGAGTGACGTGCATCCCTTGAATGCGCTCTTGCCAATGGTTCTCACGCTTCCGGGAATGGTTACGCTTTTCAGCCCAGTGCAGCCCGTAAAGAGGGTGTCGCCGATGGCAGTCACTCCTTCCTGGATGACGACGCTTTCAAGCGCAGTGCATCCAGAGAAGGGCGAAGCGCCAATCGAGATGACGCCGCCCGGAATGGTGAACCCCTTGAGACCAAGGCAATCCTTGAAGGCGCACTCCCCGATGGATGAGACGCTGGCGGGAAGCGAAATGCCAGCCAGCCCCCTGCATCCCGAGAAGGCATGGCTTCCAATCTTGGCGACACCAGAAGGAAGGGAGACATTCCTCAAGGAAATGCATCCTGCAAAGAGGTAGTCGCTGACAAGGCCCAGACCGTCTCCAAGGGTTGCGCTTGAGAGGCTGGTGCAATCGTTGAACACACCCCTCCCTATGGAACTCACTCCCCCAGGAATGGCGATGCTCCCCAGCCTCGTGCAGCCCTTGAAGGCGTAGTCGCCAATGGAGACGACGGTCGAGGGAATCTCCACGCCAGACAACTCACGGCACCCCGAAAAGGCGTAGTTTGCAATGCGGGTTACGCTCCCGGGTATGGAGACACGCCTCAAGCCAATGCACCCCGCAAAAAGGGAGTCGCTGATGAAGGTCACTCCGTTCTGAAGGACAACGCTTTCAAGCGAAACACACCCCGAAAATGGCGTCTTGCCTATGGATGTGACACTGCCAGGTATGGTGATGCTCTTCAGGTCTGCACAGTCCTTGAAGGCGTAGTTGCCAATCCTGGTGACTGTATTGGGGATGACGACGCTCCTCAGGCCGGCACATCCGGCAAAGAGTGAATCGTTGATGGCGGCCAGGCCGTCCTGGATGGTGACGCTCTCGAGGGAGGCGCACCCGGCAAAGGCGCTCTTGTCAATGGTTGTCACACTGCCGGGAATGGTGACATTCCTCAAGCCTGTGCATCCCACAAGGAGAGAGGGGCTGAGACTGGTCACTCCCTCCTGGATGACGATATTCTCCAGGGATGTGCATCCCGAGAATGGCGCCGTGCCAATGGTGGTCACACCCCCGGGAATGGAAATGCTCTGAAGCCCCGTGCAGTCCTTGAAGGCGTAGCTCCCAATGGAAGTCACGCTGGAGGGAATGGTTACGCTCTTCAGCCCCGAACACCCCGCGAAGAAGGAGTCTCCGATGGAGGCCAGACCGTCGTTGAGGATGACTTCCTCCAAGGCTGCACATCCCGAAAATGGCGCCGCGCCGATGCTTTTCACCCCTGCGGGGATGGTGATGCTCTTCAAGTCGATGCAGTCCTTGAAGGCGTAGTCGCCGATGGCGGTGACGCTGGAGGGGATGACGACGCTTCTCACTCCGGAGCATCCCGCGAAAAGCGAGGCGTTGATGGCAACCACACCGTCCTGGAGGATGACGCGCTCAAGGGACGGACAGCCCGCGAATGCGGTCTTTCCGATGGTTGTCACGCTGGAGGGGAGGGTGACTGACTTCAACCCGGAACACCCCGCGAAAAGGGAGTCGCCAAGGGACTTCACACCATTCTGGATGACGACGCCCGCAAGGGAGGAGCACCCCGTGAAGGGCGATGCGCCAAATGAGGTGACGCTCCCCGGGATTATGATGCTCTTCAAGCCTGTGCAGCCCGCGAAGGCGTTGCTCCCGATGGATGTGACTCTTGTGGGGATTGAGATTTCCGTCAGGCCAGTGCAGCCCGCGAAGGCGGAATTCCTAATGGCGGTGATGCTGTTTGGAATGGAAATGCTCTTCAGGCCAGTGCAGCCCGCAAGAAACGAGTCGCTGATGGTGGTCAGACCATATTGGAGGGTGACGCTTTCCAAGGAGGTGCAACCAGAAAAGGGCATGAGGCCAATGGTCGTGACGCTGCCTGGAATGGTGATGCTCTCCAGGTCTGCACAGTCCTTGAAGGCATAGTTGCCAATCCTGGTGACACTGCCCGGAATGGATACTGTCCTTACTCCCGAACAGCCAGAGAATAGCGAGTCGTTGATTGCATTCGCACCATTCCGGATGACGATGCTTTCAAGGGACGGACACGCGGAGAATGCAGTCTTGCCGATGGAGGCAAGGCTGCCAGGAATGGTGACTGTCTTCAATGCCGTGCAACCGGAGAATAGCGTGTCGGAAATGGTTGTCATCCCCTCCTGAAGGACAATGCTCTCAAGGGAGGTGCATCCGGAAAATGGCGCCGTGCCAATGGTTTTCACGCCCCCGGGAATGGAGAGCGCCTTCAGCCCAGTGCAGCCCGCGAAGGCACCGCCGCCAATCCTTGTCACGCTTCCGGGGATGGAGATGTTCTTCAATGCCGTGCAGCCAGAGAAGAAGGAGTCCCCTATGGAGGCCAGACCGTTCTGTAGGATGATATTCTCAAGCGCGACGCAACCAGAGAACGGGGTTCTGCCAACAGTGGTCACAGTTGCGGGAATGTTGATTCCCTTCAGGTTGACACAGCCAATGAAGGCATTCTCACCGATGGAGACAAGACCTTTCTCAAGTGTGACTTGTGCAAGATTGGCACATCCTTTGAAAGCCCCCTTGCCAATGGATGCGACACTGCCCGGAATGGTGATGCTCTTAAGGTTGGGGCAGCCCTCGAAGGCATTGTCCTTGATGGAGGTGGTCGTATAGGGAATAAGAACACCCGTGATCTCCTCCTTGTCCCCAACAAGACTGGCGACAAGCTCGCTTGTGACCGCCGCCGTCCCGTCCGGGATAATAAGCGTACACGCATGGACCGCTGGCTGAATGGAAAGCATCAGCAGGAGTAATGTGCATGCGAGGTATTTCATCACAACAACGGCGGCTAGAAGGAAAAATGGAGAGTCTATTGACGAAGGAACTTCCTGGCGACGAGGCGGAATGGAGACCGCCCAGGCAAAGGGCCTGGAATTGACTTTGTTACGTAAGTTATTGCTGGCGAGTGAATTGCATTGTGCATTCCTCGACGGCATTCACCCAGTAGCAGTTGCGAGGCAAAAGAGTCGTCGTCTGGACATAGCCCTGGTTCTCGGCATCGTAGGTATAGAATTTGTGCGCCTTGAGAAGGTTCTCCTTGCAACTCCCCGTCAACTCCTCCTCGGGAAGTGAGACAAGGTTCCAGCCCTTCTTCAGCAGAAGGCTGTCGGCGATTGCAGCCGAATAGCCGCCAGGAATGTTCACCCACTCCGTACCATTGGGCGTCATCATCAAAACCTGACCTACCTTGCCGCTCTTCACCGGCGCACCAAGCTTCTTTTCAATCTCGCTGTAGACGAGCCTGTAGCCATTGTAGCTGAAATTCTCCGCGTAGACGGTGGGAGTGGAGGAGCCGAAGCTTATCCTCCGCGCAGGAAGACCATTCGGAAAGTCCACACGAACAATATTGGCGCATCCGGCAAACGCACTCTCGTCAACTTCAAGGCCGCGGGACACGCTCCAGGTGATTCTACCAAGGCCGGTGCATCCGGAAAAGGCGGACTTCCCGACGGAGACGACACTCCGGGGGATGACAACGCTCGTCAGCCCAGTGTTGTTCTGGAATTGCCCCTCGGCGATGACGGTCGTCCCCTCCGGGATGACATGCTCGTAGGCGGAAAGGTACGGCGATGAAAGGACCGAGCAGAGTAGAAGTATGTATGCGAAGTATTTCACAGTACAGGAGTAACAGGACAAGGCTGACTGGGATAGACTATGAAACCGAGTGGAATATATACTTTCCAGTGGTTGCCTGTCCCCTCCTTGGATAAAAAAAACGAAGAACTTGACGCTTCCGGGGCGTCGGCGTCCGCTACCGCTGAGCCTCACTATTTTGTGGGGCGTCCGGCTCCGCCGGGACGAGCGTCACCCGGAATCCGATGTCAGGGCCTCCGCGGTCCTCGTCCAGCCATCGCCGCATGGCGGACCGGCAGAAGCGCGGCGGGTCGCACCAGCTTCCTCCCCGGAGGATGCGCCCCGAGAGGGGGCCGTCGTCCGCCGGCTCCGTGCATACGCACCATTCCCACACGTTCCCGTGCATGTCGTAGAGTCCCCAGGCGTTGGGCCTGAGGAGCCCCGCGTCGCGCTTTCGCTCCCCGCTGTTCATCTGGAACCATGCCACCTCCGCCAGGTTCGGGCAGAAGAACTCCCCCTGGGTCAGGTCCTTTCCGCTGTTGAGGGCGGTCGTTGTCCCCGCGCGGCAGGCGTATTCCCACTGCTCCTCCGTCGGGATGGCGAAGCGGTATCCATCCGGAAGCTGGTCCCTGCAGAGGACGTTCAGCCTCTCACAGAAGGAGATCGCGTCCTCCCAGAACACCTGCGTCATGGGGCGTTTGCGATTCGCAAGAATTGACAAGTCTGCTCCAACAACAGCGGCGTACTGTTCCCGCGTCACCTCAAATCGGCCTAGCCAGAATGACTGATTAATCCGTACCATTCATTTTAGGTTGACCTAAACGCCAACGAGAAAGATCACAGTTTTTTGAAAAAAAGAGGGTTGCATGTCTTGCAATCCTTTTTTTACGTGCTATTTTATGGCAACCTAATTAGGGAGACCATCAATGAGCACAAAGCCTATCTGGATAGAACAGTTCGCCCGCCCTGCGGGGACGGAGATCAAGCATATTGGAAACCACTGGTATCTGTATGAGCGACTCAGCGTCTATGACAAGGAGAAAAAGAAAAAGCGCAAGAAGTCGGGACGATGCCTTGGAGCGCTAACGGAGACAGGCCTGACCCCAAGCAAGCGCACCACGCCTCTCCAGCCGTTGCTTGACGGTGAAATCGAGAATCTCGAATACGGCGCGACCGCATTCCTGCTTGGACTGACCTCCTCCATGCGCAACCGGCTGGCCAGGCTGTTCCCTGACTGCTGGCGCGAGATCCTTGGAATGGCACTCCTGAAATGCAAGGAGCAGTCGCGCTTCAGGCGCATGGATTTCCATTATGAAACCTCCTTCATCTCACAGTGCCTCGGCTCCCTGTCCTTGAGCGCGGGACGAGTCACCACGCTGCTCCGCCACATCGGCCTGAACCGCGAGGCCATCCGCGAATACATGAAAGAGGACATGCCCGCCGACGGGCTGATCATGTTCGACGGGCACCGGCTGCTCAGTGCATCGGGAACACTGGAATACGCATGCATCGGCTACGACAGCAAATGCCGTTTTCACCCGCAGGTAAATCTTCTGTACATGTTCAGCGTGGCCGGGCTCAGGAAACTGCCGGTCTTCTACAAGCAGTTCGCGGGCAACGTGCCGGACGTGACTGCGTTCTCCGACATTGTAGCCGATTCAGGGGTGCGCAGCCGGGCAGTGACCGTCATCGCCGACAAGGGCTTCGGGAGCGAACTTAACGAGGCCATGCTGGACGACGCCTCGCTGGGCTATATCCTCGCCGTGCGTCGCGGGTGTGCGGACATACCGGAAATACCGTCCGCCCCGGACAAATACCAGAAGGTATTCAAGTTCCGCGGGCGCGCAGTATACTGCAATGAATACCAGGTTGGCAAGGGCAGGCTTTTCCTATATTATTATGATATGAGCCTGGCCAACGACGAGGCCGTCGATTTCATCAATCGCAGGGAAAAGGCCAACAACACCGTCGAGAGGAAGCGTGAAACGGAGGAGCGAAGGCGCAGAAGGAACAAGGGACGGCTCAGCCAGGACGAATACGAGCGCCTTGTGCCCGTCGACGTGGCGGATGCGCTTCAGGAGCACAGGGACAACGGCACATTCACCCTGAAGACCAACAGGCGCGACATCAACTGCGTCCAGGCATACTTCCTGTACAAGACACGGCAGGACATCGAGCAGGCCTTCAAGTCATACGACGACACGCTGGACGGCACAGCCAGCTACATGCGCGACCAGTATTCGTTCGAGGCATGGCTGTTCATCAACCATCTTGCGCTTCAGATGTTCTATGCCGTCATAGGCAAGCTTGCAGAGAAGGATCTGACCGACAAATACTCCTTCGAGGATGTCATGGCATTCCTAAGGCATGTCCGGGCAAACCGCATCGACGGCGAGTGGCGACTGACAAAAATCACTAAAAATACGATCCGGCTCTGCAAAGAGCTGGGAATCGAACTGGAAGCGCCCCAAAAGCTTCAGGTCTCCCTAAAATGAATGGTACGGTTTAACACCTTGATTTCATCAATGATTTCGTCTAGGTTGTCAGAAGTCAGTTTGCATGATTGTATTCCTGGCATGCGACAATGAAGAATAACGCGAATGAAATCAGAAACACTGTTAAAACGTTTTTTCCTGTTTTTATTTTTTCTCCTTAAGAAAGAAACTATTATGGATCTGGAAGATAATTTTTAACAGGCACTATAACTTGCATTTGAGTCCATTTATTATAAAAACGCATATAATCATCATAAGATTTCCACCTAATCTTGTTCGAATTGATGAAATACATGAATGGTTCTTTTCCAATTGAAGGATATGTGAGATAATTTACAAAATATGCGCTTTGTGCTTTTACGATTGGAGTATTTGATATAATATAAGACTCACCATTGAATTTATAGCTGTAGTAGTATGTGTTATCTTTATCAATAAGAAAAACAAATAATAAATGCCTATATAATCCTATTCCCCAGGCAACAGAGCCTATTCCTAAACGATATTCAGGGATAGATTGCAATCCTTCTGGACAAAAAAGTAATAACTTGTTGTTTTCGTCACACAAATATAATACTATATTACTCTTGCTATTAATATGATGGTTATTATTTAAAGATTGAATTATCTTTTTATCTTTGTGGTAATAGATAAGAGGAACGCAAGAACAAAAAAAGACTAATAAAACAGAGAAATAATAGAGTAAATGTTTTTTAGGTGAAACAATCATTTTTTTGCCATCCACATTAAAAATTCCATTTCCATCCTATTCCTATGAAGCCAGGCGATCGCTGCGTAGGTAATGAAAAAATGACTTGAGGGGGAGGTGGTAATGGAATATCTATAATAACTGTTGTGATATCTCTACTTATTCCCTGTGAACCTAATGCTATTGTTCCAATGATAGCCGCTGGATACATTAGGATATTGCCGCGAGTGAAAAAGGCTTTTAATTGGCAAGTAATCGATGCATAATCACATTGACTAAAACAGGTTGGATATTCATTTGGGCACTATGTACTGCTTCTGCATCTCTCATAACAATAATCGTGTTCTTTATAGCATGCATCCAAAGCGTCTTTATAATCCCTCTCATTCGTATTTGAAGACGGATGTTGATAATTTGGGTTATTGGGATCAGACCAGCCATCTTTAACCTTACGACCCATTGCCCAACCCGGTCCCCCCCATTGCCCGTACCATCGGAACGTCGATAATCCATTGATATCATAATAGTTTTGTGGATTGTTCATTAACATGCCATACAATAATAAACCTTCAATTTCATAGATTGGATCCCTTTTTGTCCATCTTCCGAGCCCCGGCGCATAGTACCTGTAGTTGTAGTAGTCGAGGTCTGTCGCGGCGTCGAATGCCTCCGACGAGAAGCCGATGCTGGCTCTGGTTTCCCCCGTGTTCCCTCCGAAGGGGGCGTATTCATATTTTTCAAGGAGGTCGCCCTCCGCGTCCGTCCTCTGCATGACGTTCTTGTTCGCGTCGTGGAGGAAGTAGGAGGCGCCTGTCGCGTCCGTGGTGGGAAGGGCGCGCGACATCGGGGACGGTGCGGAGGCGGTGTTGTAACCTGTCATCTTCCTGTCACTCCTTTTGGCGGTGAAGATTATCGGGAGCCGATGCACTACAATAACCGCTGGTCGCGGATTTTGGGGAAAGCCCCAGGTGTTTTTCACGAGTGGGTGTCCGCCTCCGCCCGAAGCCGGGCGATGGCGGCGCGGGCGGGGATGGCGAGGGAGTCCGCCCCCGCGGCGAGGCGCTCCAGAAGCGGAAGGTCGGACGCGTCGCCGAGCATGCCTACGGCGGCGATGGCCGACGCACGGACGCCGGACGGCGTCCCCTCCGACGACGCAAGGGCGCGGGCGTCGGGAAGCGCGGCAGCGTCTCCGAGGACGGCGCAGACCTGCAGCAGCGCACAGCGGGAGCCGTCGGAGCATTCGGGGGCGCGCAGCGCCTCGAGGGCCGCCCGCGACACATCCCCGGGGGGGAACTCCCGGAAGGACCGGGAGAGGCTCATCAGCTGCCTGCCCGCCGCCCCCGCGCAGCTGGAGGCGCGGCGCGTCTCAAGCGCCTCCCACAGCGCGTCGGCCATCGAACGGCGCGAGTCCATGTCCGCGACGGCGGGATAGCACTTCCCCAGGAACTGGACGCAGTAGTCACGCCATGTGGCGTCCGTCTCTTCGGCGCGTGACATCCGCACCAGCAGCTCAGCAAGCTCTGTCAGCCCCTCGCGCTGACGCAGAAGCGCGAAGACAAGCTCGTTCTTCAGCCCGTTGAACTCCAGGTCGGAAAGCGGTTGTCCAGCCAGAGGGGATTCAAGGAAAGCGCGGCAACGCTCCAATTGCTCCGGCGTAAGGTTGGACGGGAGGCGGTGGATCAGCCTGACGCGCTCCGCGTATGGCGAGGAAGCCTCCCCGCAGATGCAGACGAATTCTGCGTCAATAGTGGATAAGGTGCGTAGTGATTGCTGGGCTAAAATGGAGGTAAGTGCCGTTGACAACGTAATCAGTAGGAAAGCGTAAATTTGATTATTTAATTTCATTGTCGTTTAATTGTTTAATGATTATTGAATAATCGAAACGTATAGAAATTATTTTATCAGCCACATATTTGCTAATTGCAATGTCGCTAGGACTAGTATAGATACTTTTTACACTATTTTCCCATAACTTCATGTTATCACAAAAAATATAATTATCTGAAATGTCGATAATTTCATTAAACTCATTTTTGTATCCAATTTTAGCAATGTCCTTCAAATTAGTAGAACTCATCTGCAAGACTTCAGAAGATTCTATATTTGTTAATTCTAGAATAATAGCAATGTATATTTTTTTTAAGGCAATGGCTTCTTTATGAATGATATATTGTTTGTATCGTACTTCTTCTCTATGTTTGTTTAACATGAATATAAAAACAGAAAAACTGGATAGTAAAATAAAAAAAGTGGCTAGGATATGTAATTTTCTCATGCTAGAAAAATCCTATTTTTTATTTTTACATTTTTCTGGAACTTCGATGACTCCACTATATGACCATTTTATATTCGTGTTATATAAAACTAAAATCACATCGGGAGAAAAAATGGTTTTCAAATATTCTTTTAAGATTTCTCCATTATCTCCCCCTCCTGACTGACATTCTGCAAACTCGACTTTCGCATTCTTGCACAAATAACCATTGACAAAGTTTAAAAAATCTTGTTCATTTTTGATAGATTGCTCATAAATTTTTCTTCTTTTCTCATCCAAAGTATTGTTGATTCTCCGAATATCGTCAGCAGAAATTTGTTCTCCGCTTCCGAAGGTGATCGTCCCTGGAATCCCACTGTGCCCCGTGAATGTGATATGTTGTATGCAATCACATGGATCTTTACCTTCTGGATGATAGCGTCTAATTTTGCTACTTATATCTTTTTTTGTTTCAGAAATATTAAGAACACTGCTAGTGTCTCCTGGCATAAAAAACCAGCGTTCGAAAAAATATGAGTCATCCGCATAATCATATGTTAAAACAAGTTTGGCTAATCCCAATAAATCAACTTTTTCGATACTTTTATTATTAACAAACGCATAAATATTCAAAGACCCTATTTCGCTGATAATATCTCTACTTGACCATCTTCCGATTTTAAACCCCAAATTTCGGAAATTATAGTATCCAAGAACAATTTGTTTATCGAGGTATTCCGATGAGAAACCTATATGCGCATGAATGGTGGAAAGGGCTAGACCGAATGGGGCGTAAACATGCGACGTAAGCACGGAGCCGCTGCTGGATGTATTCTCCATGACGTTCTTGTTGGCATCATGTAGGAAATACGATGTTCCATTTCCATCCGTTGTCGCAAGAATGACGTCCAAACCAACATCGAATGGTTGCCAGGTGTGGAGCATGGAGAGAGCGTTGCCGTTCATGCCGTCCAGCTCCTCTACACACTTGAAGCCGTCGTACACGAAAAGGGTCTTAGAGGTCAGTGTGGTGTTCGAGT
>ERZ1034925.16-NODE-16-length-150727-cov-25.230746_pt1 | contig 150727 bp, 206 predicted proteins | sample MGYA00520687_ERZ1034925 | MGnify/ENA primary metagenome ERZ1034925 (study PRJEB33766, sample SAMN09781758) | gut metagenome | biome: gut microbiome | host: Homo sapiens | place: Madagascar | study: EMG produced TPA metagenomics assembly of the PRJNA485056 data... | reverse complement strand
AACGGCTTCAGACTGAAAATATCTATTATTGGGAGCCTTGTAGAATTGCTCTTTTGGGCCTTCAACTCCCGTGGCCATACATTTAACCATCTTTGATTTCGCCATATTTCCTACCTCAAACTGCCCACCATCCCACCACTACGCAAATTAGTTGGTCGTCAAAATACTATAGGTTGTATCAACTGACCAAAAAATAAGCGCTCTTCAGTTCGTTGATAGGAAACTCCGGATCACTAAACTTCAGATTGATCCTGTCTCGAATCGCTTTGATCTGGGCTTTGACATCATCAGAGGCATTGCTGTAACGATCCTGAATAGCACTGACCCACTCTGCACGATGAGGCTCATCCTGAGCCGCATCAACATACTGCTTTGCACGCTCGGCCTGTACGGATTCGATTTTCTTCTTATCTGCCGCCTGCTTTTTCAGGTCTGTTTCATAAGAACGACCACCCTTATCGTGCTCCGCCTTAATTGCGTCAGTCAGAGCTTTAATGAATTCATCCGCATCCAAAGGAATACGGTCTACAATATCAGCAAAACGACTCTTAGAATCGACGGAGAAGTTGTCATCACGGAAGCAAATCACACGACGTTCAGACTTAACCTTGCCGACAATTTCTTCTTTTCCGTTGACAACATTCTTACGACCAGTTTTTACCTTATCAATGTCACGATCAACATAAGCGACACCAACGATATCGACCTTGTTCTTCAGTGAGTTAAAATACCGCTTGTCCATATTGGTGGACAGCATAGAATAGCTTGCCAGCGTCACAGGATCAGTAATGTCAGTCTTCTTGGTATGACCAATAATAATCGGGCTGATTCCAACGCGCTTTAGTTCCCACAGACGGTTAACAACAATTTCAGTTGCCTTATCAGTTGGCCCATTAAAACCGCCATAGCATGCCTTAAAAGACTTGGTTCTCTTATCAGCAGGACAATCGCGGTTCCAAAGTCTAACAGTTTCCTCTTCCGCCATCTGCATCAGCTCGTCAATAGTATCAATGACAACGACCTTCAAATCCTGATAATCAGAAAATCGATTTTCAATAATATCCATCGTAACATCATCGAAATGTTCCCAATCCCATACGGGCTCCTGAACAATACCCTCGATAGTAGCCTGGTCTGCTTCCTTACCGCATGTCAGGAAGATGTAGCCTTCGTCGCCAACCATCTTTTCACAGACCTGTTTGATCACAGTAGTTTTACCAATGCCGCCTTCGCCCATCAAATAGATGCTGTAATCGAGCGGATTCAGGCTAATTTCGGTTTTCTTACCATATTTACGCGCCATTATGTACTCTCCTTTTTATTCATTCCATGGAAGATCAACCAACTCAAAACATGGTGTCGATATCATCATCGCTGTCTTCCGATGTCTCGACTACAGGATCAGCCTTCGTTTTGGTCTTAGCCTTGGAGCCGCCCTTCATCATATCATCTACGCTCTCATCGGACACCGGGACCCAGATCTCATCCTCGAACTCGCGAGCGGTAAAGTCAGACTCAGCAGCAGTCTTACAAGTTTCAAACTCTCCCGTCAAAATAGGCTTTACCAGACGCAGCTCATTGACACGCTGACCAAAAATCGGGCCCCTGCGGAAATCTTCCAGCTTAGAAATACCCAGTTCAATCTGCTCCTTCTGCTGTTCGCTTAGAGTGTCCTCGCTAAATTCAACCTCTTCAGCACCATTAACGACAGCAAGCTGCCAGTTCATATGCACAGGATTACGAGACTTGGTTTCCAGATAGCGCATCTTGTAATCATGGATAGCCTTGTGTTTCGGCTTATCCATATCAAAAACCGCAGTGTTGAAAACAGTATCGACTTTGAACATCTTACGAGCAGCATCTGCCTTAGACCACATTGGGGTGTAGCAGTGCATAGTGATCTTACCGTCAGTCTTCAGGTCGCTCTTGTCCATGCTGTCCTTGTCGTAATACAGATCCAGATTCATGGTCAGATGCGGGACGTCCTTCTCGCCTGGCATGAACACATTCTGAATCTGGAATTCACGATAGACTTGATTGCTGTACTTACCAGTACCGGGACGTAGATTAAAGTTGCCAGTGACGATGATATCGTCTTCATAACCAGCCAGAGCTGACTCCAGATACTCAATCATGTCCCACTCGGTAATGAATTCCTTGCGTTCACCAAGATTCACTGTAAACTTCTTGGTACTAGAAACCATCTTGATAACGTCCTCATCCAGACGGTTATCCCATGCTACATCAATGTTGTTGCCATCGACATTGCGAGTCTTAATCGTATTATTCTTAAAGCCACTCAGCGTGACATAACCCATATTAGTGCCGGCCTTAACTCCAAAATTGATAGTAGCCTTTTCATTGGAACCAAAAGTTTCACGTTTCACCATTGGAACCTTTCGAGAAGCGGAAACTTTACCGCAAAAATTAAAACGTGCATAAACGTCGTTCTTCTTATCTGCCATATGTACCTCCTGTTATGTAAAAATTAGTAATCAGTTTCTTCTGTGGTTTTATTTTCCCAAGAAGGCAAAATCGTACCGAACTGAATAATTTTTGGCTCATACTTACAGCGAGCAATAAATTCATCGGCCAATTTGTCGATGCAATCGGAACAAAGAACAAATCGCATTCGATCTCCATCACGTTTACTTCCATACGGAAAAACGATCTGCTGTTCGCCCAAAACGTCTTCATCGATATCGCTTAAGGTTTTACCACAAAAATTGCAAATCATATTATGTCTCCTATCTGATTTGATTTGTTACTATCGCATTAGATTCGGAGATGCTCGTCCATACAGCATCGGTAGTCCCCTTTCGTTTTCTATTTATAAATCACTTCAGTTCTATGATGTCTCGATACAACATCACATAATCGTCAGTGTATTTATCTCCATGAAAGTGGCCAAAATACCACATCGGTTTATGGTCCGCCGGAAATTGCTCATAAAGTTCGTCGAAAAACTCTTCTGTAGACTGATCAATCGTATTCTGATCAATGCAATCCAAGAATAATTCCTTGGGTTCAAAACGGAGCGGACAAGTATGGGTCAGCATGATGTCAATCGGATATCTTGTCGCCATAAGACGCACGAGACCTTTTGTAAGTTCGCTTGGTTGTTCATCCGGCCACCAATTCCAACCATGCTGCAGCCGATAATATTTGTCAACAGAATAAGCACCACCGCAAACAAGTGCGTTCAATGTACGTTCAGATGTTTGAATTATATAAATCGCACCATCAATTGCAAAATACTGATTAGGATGCTCGGAGCTCCACAACATCGGGCCACGGATCGCCCCCTCTGTGACTTCGACCTCTTGATACCCTTCTGTCTCACTCGGCCGCCGCTCGTGATTACCGTGGATACAGAACATTTTCGTGGGAATCTCACCAGCGCGTTTTTTGATATATTCTTCCTGATCATTGCCTTTACCGTAGTAATTCAGACCGACATCGCCGAGACAAATGATCCACTCAATATCCGGATGATCGATACAGAAGTATTTTAAATCACTTATTCGACCAAGACCTCCGTGGATATCGCCTGTTATATAAACTGACATTTGGGAACTCCTTTCTTAAAAAATCATGGCAAGCTTTTTTGAATTCACATCCATCGCAATCAAGATTAGCTGCCATTCTTGCGTTACATGTCTCTTCTACGCCTTGATTTTCCGCTACAAATTTATGATAGTTATCAAATGAATATCTGTGGCTCATTACGCTCTCTCCTTAACATGGAATACTTCCTGACTTTTTAAAAATCATCCATTCATTTGGACAATCTTTGTGCGGAGCATAGAATCTAGTGCAAAATTCACGATACACGCAATCGTCGCAACTGTTTTCATGTTTTTAACCATACAAATGAGAAATTGGTGTATCAAGATCATTGCAAATATTCTTATATTTGCATTTATTGCAATCCCAATCTTTTAATCTCCACGTTATTTCCTTAGGATGATATTCGTGTTTTTTGCATTCAGTAATTGCGTCATCAATAGCTTTTTTGAGATTTTCTGACGTTGTCATCTGTGAACCCCCATTCGATTCGTTTTTTGGTTGTGCCAGTGTGATTCGAACACACGATCAGGGAGTCAAAGTCCCTTGCCTTAACCGACTTGGCTATGGCACATTATATAAGGCGGCACCCAGTGCTACCTGAGCACCGCCGTGAGTTTTACATCTTAGGAGTTGGACCATGGAAGAGATAACCAGCCACAAAAGAAGCTAACATCAATCCGCCAACAATCCAAATTGCTTTGCTGATTTCAATCCAGATCAATCTGAATCACCTCAGTTTTCGATTCGCATAAAGCTGATATCGGTAGACTGATACACGCTTGCATCACTACTCAGAGTGCCAGCTGCCTTATCTGCCTGATACTTTGCATTGCCGGAACCAGTTACAATCAGTCGATTCTGATCAATACCCTGAGACGCCAAATAGTTTGCAACAGTCTGAGCACGATTAGCAGAAAGCTGTACACCAAACTCGGTCTGATTATTTGCGTTGATGTTACCGTTGATAACAATCATAGTGCCATCCAGAGTCTTAGCGATATTCACGAAATCATTCAGAACAGAAGCAGCACTTGCCTGATCGGTAAACACGGAAGAATCCGGTACGAAAGTCACATTGGCGGTCTTGCTCAACATGGAGTCATAGTCCAGATTGCCGGTGACCTGCTGAGTGATGTTTGCACGAGTCTCGTCGCTCACAACGACCTTATTAGTGGCATTTGCTGCAGAGGTAGACTTGAAATCGCTCTTCAGTGCGTCGATATATGTAGTGTCGAACAGCGTATTTACGAGATCGCGATTAACGGTTTCGCCCAGACTCTCCCAAATGTCACACATCTGATTATAGATCATCGGAGCGGTATCATTCAGAATGTTGTAGTTATCCTTCCAGCTGGCCATCTTGGCGTTTGCATAGGTAGCATCAATATCAGCATCAGAAGAAGTAGAGTACATCGGGAACACTTCACGAGCTGCATTGTAATTGATAGGCTGGTCATAAGACATCAAAATGCCCTGAACGAACTTCTTAACGGTGTCTTCATGAGCTGCTGCCCAATCTGCGTCAAACACAATGCCGTCCATAACCAGAGAGGAGGAAGACTTCGTGTCAAACACGACAGTGCTATTGGTGTAGGTCTTGGCCTGAGTCAAATAGGGCTCCCAAGTAGCAGCCACATCAATCTGGCCAGCGAAATATGCCTTAGCGGTATCGTCTGCGGTGCCGAACATAATCAGATTGTTCATAATAGTTGCCTTGTCAGCATCAGACAGACTGGAATTATTAACGAACCAAGCAACCAGAGTCTCAGCCTCAGAGAACTCAGGGACACCGATCTTGGCATTGACCCACGAATTCACATCTGCGAACTGAGTAGAAGCAATAATACCGTCACCGCCATAGCTGTAGTTGGTGAAAATCGGCATGATGACATTCTTGCCAGCGTCAGTAAACTTCTGAGACAGGAATGCTACGCGATTCGTAGTATAACCAGCGGCCTGCAGATCACCAGAGATTAGTGCGTTGCTAGACTCGGTCGCATCGTTGATGACATTGATATTCACCTTGATGCCAAGCTGATCAAACACAGAACCGGGCTGAGTAGTAAGACCGCCATTTGCCGTAACGCAACTCAGCCAGCCCGCCCACTCGTCCAGAGACAGATTGATCGTATCATCCCCGGCGGAATTAGAAGGCTTATCTGTACTGACAGAAGTGCTCGGCTTTGAGGCTGTCGGCTTCTTTTTGTCGAACTTGATCACGCCGCCCTTAATGCCGCCAACAATACCAATAGCAACAGCCACAGTAAGTACCACGCCAACAACAGCGCGGCCAGCCTTAGTCAATTTGAACTTAGACATGTTATTCTCTCCTATTTAATTTTTTGATTTTATTTCTTGGACTGAGTATTCAGTCCAGACGACTTAGTGAAGGCATTGATATCCTTAATGTCGTATGTGATGGGTTTCGCAGTCCCCTTCTTTAGACTCTCCAGATAATCATTTACCTTATAATCAGCAGTTTTCGCATTGGCCTTATCCAATTTACCATCACGGCTTGATTGATACAGGACCTTTGCGCCAGCTGCTTTCTCGCGACTCTCCTGCAGACCATCACGAGTAGCATTGAGCATCTTATCTGTACCAGTAGCAGAACGAAACTTACCAACGGAATCATATGCAGCCGAGATCTGCTCATTAGCCTGCATCTCGGAGACGACATCTTTACTCTCACGCTTTAGAGCTGCCAGCTGATTTTCCAACTTTTCTTTGATGTTTTTCATTTCATCAACTGCCGGGCGCATTTTAGCATACTGCTGAGACAGATTCTCCATAGCGTCCATTTCTTCCTGAAGATTACGAGCAAAAATAGTAGCAGACTCTTCGTCGCCACGACTCATAGCGGCCTTAGCGCGTTTATCGTAATCTTCAGCTCGTTTCTGCGCGGAAGCGAACTGATCTTGAATCGTCTTGAGTTTGCCAGTTAAATCTCTTAGAGTGCAGCACGCATCATTATATTGATCAGTTGCCTCGTCAATCTTCTGTGCATAGATTGCCTTGGCTCCTTCAGGAGTCTTAGCTGTATCCTGCACAAACTTTTGAAGAAATCCACCAGCGAGAGTTTTAATTTGCTCTCTCCAAGATGGGAATAGAATCAGACTGATTACAAATGCACCACTGACACAAATGACCACAAACTCAGGAATGGTTAAAGAAAACATCAGACACCCTCCTTCCCAGCGGGCTCCGTTTTATCCTCTTCAATAAATTCCTCAATAGAAGAAATCATCTTGAGTTCGTCCTGAACTGTATTGGTAATCTTTTCAATGGCCGCGCCAGCTTCAACGTTACGATTAGTCAGCGCTTCAATCTGTTCCTTCATGGATTCAATCTGCTGGTCGTTGCTCTTCATCTCGTCAAACAGAGCGTTCATCTTGTCATTACCAACCGTCCGAAGAAGCTCTTTGCGCTGCTCTGCATCAGAAATAATCGCGGTCGCATCGTAACCCAGCGTCATCATCAGGTTCTTGACTGTTGCTCGCTTTGTCTTGGTGGGCATCTCAGACGGGAATGTATCGATCACATCCTTGATTTTGTAGACAGTAACAGAGTCGGCAGGATTCATACTATTGGCTTCGTAGACGGCTTCGATGTCAATCGTGTCACCCTCCGGAACCTCGGCCTGAACCTGTTCGTCCTCTGGGAAATCTCCATTGATGTAATGATCTCCGACGTTACTACATACGCGCAGCTCACTTTCGAACTCAGGAGTTCCAACCGGTTCATCCGACTCAACAAGACCGAGCTTTTCGAAAAAACTTTTCTTTGCCATAATTTTCTCCTCTTTAATCTTCTTCTCTAACATCTATTGATTCATAGTGGTCGTCTTTAAATTCATTAAAGCCACCACCAAAATACCATCCGCGATTTTCTATAAATGCTAAGAATTCATCTACAACGTCATTCAAACTGACAGTGGTTGGAACGTTCAGACAGCCATCTATTTCGATTTCGTGTATCATGTGTCCTCCTTATGAAAATTTCCACTTAAAAATCTTCTTGACACAAGCGTTTGTGATCCAATCAAACAGAATACTGAAAATCACAATCGCCAAAATTCCAACAAACACCAGCGTTGTGCGACCACGAGCAGACGAAGTATAGATCAAATACCCGATACCATACTTTGCATTCACCGTTTCCGCTACTGCGATGTAGGTCCAACCGATTGCATACATTGTAGCGAACGATTGACAGATGGACGGAGCAGCGATTGGAAGAAGAATTCGTGTGACCGTGTTGAATTTCCCTGCCCCGTCAATACTAGATGCCTCGATCACATCATCACAGACATCGTCCAGAGCAATCAGAACGCTTGGCAACATAAATACGAAGCTGGCTACAAACAAGAAGGCGATTTTCATCTTCTCGCCAATTCCGAACCACATCGTGAGCAGTGGATAGAAAGCGGTAACTGGTAGGAACCTCATCGCTCGAATTGCCGGATACAACAGGTTTTGAATCGGATGACAGATTTTCATCAGGCAGCCAAGTGGAACTGCGATACCTGCACTCAGAAAAGCTGCTGCTGTAATACGAATCAATGAATATCGAAACGCTTTGAACATTGTGCCATTCTGAATCAGCAGAAAGAATTCACGAAACACAGCGCCTTTCTGGGGAACAAAAATTGGCGAAGTCAGAGCCGCGCCAATGTCCCAGATAATCGCCAACAGAATCAGAAGAATCACACGATAGATCCAATCTTTCTTCGTTGTTTTCATAATTCGTTTTTCTCCTTTGGCGGGTCTTCTGGCAGAGGCATCCAATGTGTAACATGGTTTAAATACCAACATTCATTTGCATCACACCACTGGTTGTCATCATCAAGATAACCTTTGCGCTGTCCGCATTCTTCGTCGTAGACCCAGACGGTATCGCTGCAAGCCCACTTCTTATCTTCTTTAGGTGGTAAGGAAGTTTTTACGGAGATCCAATCACTCGTTCTCATTTTGAACACCTCATAATATTTAATTTTTGATAATGGTGACCCAGCCGGGGATCGAACCCGAACTCTTCTCCGTGAAAGGGAGATGTCTTAGCCAATTCGACTACTGGGCCATATAAGCGGAGCATGAGGGATTCGAACCCCCGCACCGGGATTACCGGCCTCACAGTTTTCAAGACTGTTCTCTTCAACCACTTGAGTAATGCTCCATATAACACGCGAACGGGAAGATTCGAACTTCCGGAGGGGTGTTACCCCCTCGACGGTTTAGCAAACCGCTGCCATAAGCCACTCGGCCACATCCGCATATAAAAGAGGACTATTCATCCTCTAATATTAAGATAAAATAGAACTGTAAAGAGGATTATAAAACTACTTGAACCAAGCCAAACGATGAATCGAATCCCAGGCGTCTGAAAATCAAACGTTTTACAAATCATTGAACAACTTACCGTAATTACGCAAACCGATAATACTGCGATTAGAATATCAATCATTGGAGTTATGTCTCCTTACAAGCTCTTCATTAACCAGCTGCTGAAACTGTTTCCACTCATCGCCGGCCCATTCATCAGAAAAATCTCTCGTAATACGAGCCCGCTCTTGAAGATCATTCTGAAAACACCATAGTGTCCTATCTGTCAATTCGCTTAGATGCAGCCTAATAAAACCCATCACTAAGTTCGGCATATAAGTTTTGCGACCAAATACATATCGGACCGCACAATTACAAATCGCGCCAAAGTCATCATCGCGTGGATCAATCATTGTCATAATCTTCAAACTCCTTTTTGATTTGTTCCCGTTCAATATGTTTCAGACGAGCTTTTGCTAATTTACGATCAAATTTTTTGTCTGGTTTATATTGAAAATGCGGCCAGTCTTCATAGTGCCAACTATCAAAAAGCCCTTTATACGTCTGCTGTTGTTTCATTTGCAGTCTCCCACCAGATTTCATTCTCTGGTACAGATTCATCTTGTACCGGTGAATAGTTCATCCAATCAAAAGAAATCATCGACTGAGCTCTATCTTTCCGGAGTCTCTTAGTGACCTTATTTCGTTTCCAGTTTGAACGCAGCTGCTCATCGACTGCTGTGTAAGTTCGGGGGTTGATTTTCATCTGATGAACATCGGTGATGAAGCCAGCTTTAATGCTGTCAAATAGTTCAACGGATTTATAAAATTCTGTCGAACAAGAACTTTTTGCATAATCTTCTGGCTTGAATTTCACAACATTCATAAAATCAACTCCTTATTCATTTATGGCACGTCTATCCCGCATCGAACAGGAAACCCACGGTTTTGGAGACCGTTGCTCTACCAATTGAGCTATAGACGCATATGGTGCGACCGGCGGAACTCGAATCCACGCCACCCTGATTAAAAGTCAGGTGCTCTACCGACTGAGCTACGATCGCATATGAATGAGCCAGGTTGGAGTCGAACCAACGATGTTTCAAATGTCACGGAGTTACGGTCCGCTATCTTCGCCACTGGATATACTGGCCCATATAATAATCACAGAGGGATGTCACCTGTGATCTTTGTTCTGGCTTTAACGGGTCAGACGTCCGGCATTTACCGTTTCCTTTAATGGGGAACTATTGGCGATATGCTTTCCACTGCGGTTCTCAAACTCGATCATCCTTTTGGGTCAAGCCCCTCCGAGTTATAGCCGCGCTACATAAGGTTTTTCGGTGTTATTCCTTCACCATGCCTACTTCTGCTATCGCAATTTTGACATATGCGCACTATTCAAAATCGTTCAAGAATTTTCGGTCTTGTCGTGGCTGGACTCGAACCAGCGGCAATGGGTGTGGCTCACCTTGCTCTACCATCGTCTGAGCTACACGACCATATAAACTGTTTTCGAGCTGGTGAGACTCACGCACAGCTACGTTCGGAATGCGGATCTTACATCGTCAGGGCACGCAGTTTGACCAAGCTTGCTACATCGGCCCCTGATCAGCTCTGTGATGGCTCGCTATTCCTAATGGTGGTTCCGACCTGAATTGAACAGGCGACACGGGGATTTTCAGTCCCCTGCTCTACCGACTGAGCTACAGAACCACGAAGAGGTCCTAACCTGACTCGAACAGGTGACATAGAGATTAACAGTCTCTCGTTCTAACCAACTGAACTATAGGACCATAAGCGATTCGGATGGGGATTGAACCCACGACCCCTAGCGTGACAGGCTAGTGCTCTATCCTTCTGAGCTACCGAACCATATAAACGGCAGGTATTGTTACGCCCCTGCCAAGGCGCTCACCATCTACCAGCCATGTGGTAAAACGACGGGACTTATGTAATCGATCCACAAACCATTGCCCATGGATTTTATAAACCTTTGACCTGTATTCGTTACTGTTTAATCTTTAGCTAGAAGTTTAATCTTTGAACTTTCAACCTTTAACCTTTAAATCAATAACCGTTAACCTTTCCAAGACATGCGAATCAATTACGTGTTGGCCCTTGGGACAACTCCTTCTCTTGATTCGATTTTTTTGGATAATGGATTCGAACCATCGTTTCAAGCTTATAGGCTTGCGTCTTAACCTCTTGACAAATCCAAAAATTCAAGTATTATCAAATATTTTACTTGATTTCATCTTGTCGGCTTATCAGGCCAGCTTTTATATGTATGGCTACTAGCTTTTTTATTATTTGATTTCGTTCAAGCAAGCTGCCATCAGCAAAGAACGAACGATTACGGTTTGTCGTTTTCAATAGACAGTGAATACAATGTGGCTTAGTATTCGATAGTGATTTCAGTTGTAGCGTTAGAAATAGACAAAACTGCGTCAACCTCTGCCTTGAACTTATTGATCTCGTCAGCAAGGGCTTCCTTAGTCTTCTTAATGTTGATGCCGTCGACCAAATACATGGTTTCGCGCTCAATGTAGCTCTCTCGCATATCCTTAATGGCATCGGCATCAATGCTGCTCTTATCTGCGCTGGAGTTATTGCGGCTGATAAAATCATCTGCCTTATCACTCAACTTGGAATTTGCAGCCTCAGTCACAGAAACTGCGCCTGCATACTGACGCTCCAGAACATTGAGCAAAGCACTCTTAAAATCAATACCGTGCTGGTTCATCCAAATAAGCTGAGCAACAGTATAATCATGCCCACATACAACAGCATGAGTAACCGCATTGGACTCAGACACCGCCCGCTTAATCGCTGCCTGACGAGCCATCAAATCAGTGATCTTATCATAAGTAGACTGTGCATTCTGCTTATACTCTTCAATAGTTACACCGCCCAGCTTCTGCATACAATTCTTAGCAGCACCACAAAACTTGGCCTCTCTCAGTAGTTTCGTGATACGATCGTCCAAAACCTTCAGCTCGGCCAGTGCACGATGAATTGTCATAGTTTCAGTAGTCATAATTATTCTCCTTTGTAATACATAATCTTTGATGCGGTCGCCCGCTGTTAATGGAGCTGGTGGAGAATTTCGGAATCTCGACCCCGGCATTACAAGTACCGTGCTCTGCCTCTGAGCTACACCAGCTTATCAAGTGAGCATTTCTGCCCACATATTTAAAATAGATTCAATCGGATCTCTCTTCACGAATCCGTCTAGTTTTGATTCAGCGATCGTTTGATTCAGATATTCATGATAGATGTCTCTGTATTGCCACACACGACCATGAATATCATTTGTATGTTTACCACTTTTTACATACTTTCTATATGTACCCTCTCCCACCTGATATCGTAGGAGAGCTTCGGAGTCATTTCCTGTTGCATTCTTATGATAAGCAAGCAGGTGAACTCCACATCTAATTCCGACTCGATCATCCAACAACTGATTCATTGATGTAATGCCGAGCGTTTTGTTCAAATATTTGAAATTAACCTCATTGACTTGCATCAGCCCATAATCGGTTGTTCCGTTTGAGTTCATATGAGTCAGTCCGCTTTTAAATCGGCTTTCGTTGTATATGACTGCGAGTACCAAACTGTAATCGACTCCATATTCATTGCTTACTTCTTCTGTATACGTTTTTAAATATAATGGCCACTCCTGATAAGTGGCGATTGGATCTTCTGCTTTGGCTACTACCGAGAAACTCATTCCGATACATATTAAAAATATCGAACAAATTAACTTTTTCATTTTTCCTCCTTTCTCGTTTACTTCTACTGTTTACAGTTCGATAAACATCGGGGCTTTCGCCCCGGATGTATTATATATCACGCGCTTTAGATGCCATTATCTTATATGCATAAAAGTCAAATTGCACATTATACGTTCCATTGTTGAAACGACGCCTAACCTCTTCGATGCCTAATTCCTGCTCGTCTCTATAGATTTTATAAAATTCTCTAAGTTTTTGCACGGTTGGCATCTTTATGAAGATGTTTTTATATTTCGAATTTCGAGGAAGTTTTTTTGATGCCATCAGCTGGTACTGTCTCATTTTGTGGCAATACTCTTTCGGTATCTTTTGGTCTTCAGAAACCATTCCACATCCTCTGCTAGTATTGCGAATCAGACGTGTTGAGTCCATGAAATATTCTGTTCTCTTATATCCATCTTCTTTAATAATGACATAAGAATCCAAATTTTTTGCACGTTCAATCAGCTTCATTGCCGTTTCGTTTTCGATTATAACGTTTCGAATGCGTCTTTCAGAAGAATCGACATCTCTTCTGTACAGACTACGTATTTCTTCAATTGAAAATCCGTAGTAGAACAAAGTCATAACGGCAGCCGGCATTGTATATTTATCGTCTTCAAATAAGACGTTTAAATAGTTAAAGTAACCATTTTCGGTTTTAAAAACAAAATCATCTCCAACACTTGATTCGTTCTCCATCGCTGATATATTTTGTGCTAAAAACACTGGAGAAGTGATTTTTGTTGGAATTGACATTTCCGTATCGCTCTTTATATATAGTTCCGAATTCTTTGAAATCAAGGCATGACTAGCATATGTTGCATAATCAATGATCTCTTTTTTATAGCACCATTTTACATATTGACGAAGAATTGATATGGCAATTCGAACCGTAGATTCCGAACAATTGTTAAGCCATCCAACATAAACGGATCTCATTTCTTCGCTGCCAATCTTAAACGTACAAAAGTCTTTATTGTGCTGGTATTCGAAACTTGATACCCCACGCAGAAACTTAACAGCTCTCTTTCTCTTCTCGATTTCATTACATTGCTTTGATTTCCCTGTTGTGACAATGTAATCTTCTATAAAAAGATTTTTCTGTTCTGCGTTGTAAAGCTGCTGACTAATATCCATAATTTACGCTCCTACACGGTGTCGCAATCATTCAATTGTATTTTACACTATGTAGAAGAATTTTGCAATGGAATTGTGCAAATTATGTTAATTCGAGCAGCTCAACTGGCATTTTTCTTTTTTAGAAGCGGACACTGGACCATCATCGCTTCAACAGCTCTATTCCAATTGTCTTCGGTAAACTCTCCGATTGGTTCGCTGAGTTGTGAATTTAATAAGGTGTCTCTCCCCTCAATCACAAGAGTCGAGTCTTTTGCCAAACCGCTAACCTCTCCAGCCTTATAATCAACATGAACCGGATTACGCTTTCCCATTCTTTTTGTCGTGAATGGGATCACTTCGCACTGTCCAGCACATTTGTTATAGATGTTGTTTGATACCACAAGATACGGATGCACTCCGACGTACTTGTGTGTTGCGGCTCGATCGTCATTCGCTACGACGTATCCAAATCGAATTTCGCCAATCTTCGGGACACTTTTTCCAGCCACGAACATATTTATGACCTCCTTGTTTATGGCTTGTTTTCTATGGTCCCATTATACCACCTTAAACAGTAGAAGTCAATAGTATTTTGTATTTCTTCTGTTTAGATTCAATTATATAATATGATTGGCATCCTAACACCGCTCAAATCTGTATGGACCAATAAAGAATTTTGATTTTGATCCAGGAGCTCGTTTTCGAAATCACAATGGAAAGCATTCCCTGTTATCGCAAATCGAGCCTGGATTTGATTTGTTCCTCCTGAAAACAAATCGGCTTGAATGCTTTTGCTCCTTAAACGTTCAACTAGTGTTAAATTATCGGTTCTTGTTTCCACATATACGCCGGATTCTCTATCGGATGATCCTCCTATGACTATGTAGCGAAATTTTTTGATGAATTCAAAAAACTCATCCGCAGTGAAAGTTTTTACCATTTCATCCTCCGGTACAACTAATTGTAGTTTTGATGGCTGCGGCCGTTCTTCTTTGGTTGTTATTTTACCACATTATACTTATGGAATCAACCCTTTTGTCAGGCTTTTAGTTGTTATTCTATCAAAACCACCGTCTGCGCTTTTTGCCCGCCTCAAGTACCATCTTACTCATCAGCTTTTGATAGTTTACTCCGCAGACCTCGTCCAGAATAGCGTCATCATACGGGATACCCTTAGCATTCAGATGATCACGGAACCAAAACTTAGTCTGATAGTAGGGACCCATACGGTCAGAATAAGCGCTGGGCCACTTCCCAAGACAGTTAGGATGGCAATCAGGGATACTCCACCACTCCTTGCGCACCCGCTCGTGCATTTGGCGAATACCTGCGTCTGACCGATCGGCAGCTCGTGCGGTGTAGATCTGTTCAAGTTCTACTTGCTTCTTTGACTGACTGATGTTCTGTCCCGCACTGACTGCTCCAGCTGCGCCCAGACCAAACAGCCCAAGAATAAACGAAATAGCTCCACTCATGATAGTACTCCTTTATGTTTTTATTCAAACAAGTCATTTCGAATACGTGGCATATAAGACCGCTTTTCAGATCGATCAAAAACCTTCTGCAACTTTCCAGTTCCCCAGTCACACTTATTAAATTCCATAACACACTGGATAAGAACTTTTAAATCTTTACATTCTCGCCGACGAAGAAGTGCCTTTTGTAATTCTGTTTCAAGATAACATTTCCTCACGGCGTTTGGCTTCGCAAATTCGATGGCATGTTGAATGTCAATAATTTCCATATTTGTCTCATTCAATTCTTTGCAAGCATCGACATAAAGTGCCTGAATTGATCCAAGGGTCTCATCCACAATCACCAGCGCCTGTTTTATACTACGTAGAGTCTCACCCTCTTTAATCGGAATACCGTTATCGTATTCTTCTTGTTGGTTTCTTTCGACCTCGGCCATCATAGAACTCTCTACGCTGCCAAGAATTTCCGAAACACTTTTCACTCCAAATCCTTTATCTTGCAGTGCCCTTGGTAGACAAGCCATAGTAGCTTGTGCTTTTTCAGCTGGTTGCAACAGTGCGTCTCCAAGGCTGTCCGTTGCAACCAATAAGTTCTCGTTGTTTCTTTTAATGTAGCACGCACCGTTTGTAATAACACAGTTCATGTGCATCCTCCTACCTTATTATAATAGGGGTCTGCAGATCAATGCTCCCGCAGTACTACAGACTGCCCCTTTTTCAACACCCAGCAGTTCTTGCCGGCATATGCACAATCTTCACAGTGACCGCCACATTCGTTTGCGTCTGCCGGTGCATCGCAAACTCCATTTTTGAACGATACATAAGCAACTGGTAAATTATAGGTGTTATCCATATTATACCCTGGCCATTCTGAAAACAAAATATGTAAATTGCTGGGAATTTTCTTTTTTGCCGCTAAATACTGGTTGACGATTTTATACTGCTTTGTAAATGCCAAGAAATGAGTGTGCGGCAACTTACGAGCGACTCGACACATCATAGCAAAATAGTCCTGACTGACAATATCCCCGCTAACGTGCCATCTAAAATAAAAAGACCCATAGGCTGCTGCAGTTGCCTGCAATTCAAAGCCATCAGGGTCGGTCAACCACAGATTCAGGTTGTTTTCGTATGCGTCTCGAACCACACCGCGCCAATCAAAATGGCGAACATAGCACGTCTTAGCACACGGCACATCAGGTGCACAAGTCACCACACGAGGCATAGAGATGGATTTGATATTACCCATCTTGCTGTTTGCGTTCGACACTGACAGCTTCAACATATTCAATTTTTACATCCTCACTTTAGGAGGACGCACTCCTTTCTTATAATTGTATCATCATAACAGTCCAATAAATTACACTTTCAAAACCGGTTCATCAGGCATTAAAGGCTCAAATTTCGATTCCACGCCCAGATCATAATGATATGGGATGCCAAGACGATCTAATTCTTCCTTAAAAATTTCAGCCAATTCATCTGGCGAATAGTCTTCGATTTTCATTTTACACCACCTTTAGCGCCTGTTCATTGATAGCCATAACTAACTCATTGACACGGCTCATATTAACACGCTCAGGCAATTCACTTTCCTTTTTATCAACTTGCAGTCTAGCCTCATACACAGGAATCACATGGTTACGCAACTCTTCATAGTCGTAGTCACTGTTCCGAATCTGCATCAAAACATCGTGCTCAGCCCCACGATAAGTGTTGATTTCACCTTTTTCTAAAATGTCAAACAACATATGATATAAACGAATCGCATTCATTACAATCTTATTGAAACGTTTTTCTCCACATGGAATATACGGTTTAACATTTGGATTCACGCCAGATTCTTCAACTTCATACAGGTATGCACGCCATTTAGCATCTGCTTCTTTGATCAGCTTTCCTGCAAATCCACCAAATGAATAGATTACCATTTTCGACAGGAATAAATTTTTATTTTCCATCAACAGTCTAGTAGTAGGATGATAATCAATAACTAGTTCATCTGCGTTACCGAGTTGTTCTAACATGTTTGGATTCCCGCTACACAATAACTTCGCAGCTTTATTGAAACTAAATACCGTTGTATCCGTCACCGTATCTACATGATGTTCAAACTCGCCCAACCCGAGTAGATCCTCTTTGGAGTTCAAAGCGACACCGCGAATATCAACATCTGATCCTGCTACATTCGTTCCATAAGCATGGCTGCCGCCAATAGTAAGAAACATCAAATGCTTACCAAGGTGAGGATCAGTACGTAGAAAATCATACGGTTCGCTATCAATGATACGTTGTAATTTTTCTCGTGTCATTTTTACCACCTCTTTACGCTTGGATTATTAACATCACAGCAATAAAATAAAATGCCCACATCGGAACAATTAACCATGCCCAATCAAGGCAGAAATCAATAAATCGAGATAATAATTTCAAAATATAGTTCATCATAACCCTGTTTGCACCGTATCAAATTCGATCGTCTCTCCTGTTTCTTTATCGACACCATGCCCTACCACATGAACAATATAAGCCGGCCAGCTCTCTTTGTTTTCATCAATGGCAATACGAACAACACCTTTGAAATTTTTGATCCAAGTTACACACCAAGGCTTTTCAAGATGATCATTGTATTTTGGATTAAACTTTAAGACGGAGACCAAATCAGCTACACATACCATACCGGCATCTGCGCAGAATTCGCCCAGTTTAACCTTCGTTTCAGGCACGAATGTAGTACAACTCCAATCACCGTAGTAAGTATTGGACTCTATTCCAATGATGCCATGACTGCTAATATCGCAACATTCAAAATTTTTCCGCTCGTCATTTGACATATTATGAGACAGATAACATGGATCAGTAATGATAATATCCCCATCAAACTCCATAATACGATCCTCTGCTTCAAGATAACGATCTTTATATTCTAAAAATTCTTCATATTTTTCTGCCATATCTCGCAGCTTTTCAAATTCCTTCGAGATTTCCTTCAGCACTTCATCGGAATCTGTACCCTCTTCGATATCATGGTTAATATACCATTTCACAAAAAAAGAATCACTATCCGTTTCTGTAATCAATCTATGTACATCGAAACTGTTTGGTTCCTCGTTAAGCTTTGCAAGCGCCTCAAACAGTTTTATCTCGACATCAACAACACAACGATCAATGACACTCTTAGCCCATTCAAGAATTCGATTCCATTCATCTACCAATGCCTGTGGATAATCTTTAAACTGCTCGTGATATTCTTTATTCTTCTGTTCAACCCATTCGTGTGTCATAATTCACCTCAAATAATCAGTTCATAAATCTGACCAAAGTAGCGACAGAACTGTAAATCATCCAGAGTTTTGATCGCCGAATCGAGTGCAAAGAAATGCACCTCTGTCGGATCAAACAAAAGCCGCTTGATATCTTTTACGTCGATATCGTCATCTTCAAATCCAGCATCTGCTCTCTCCTGTTTAAATTCTTCATCAGATACATATGTAAACATTACTTCGTTGTAGACTTCTTCCGCATCGAAGTCAATCGTCAAGTCTCCTTCAGACCAGTTTTGCTGTTTTGCCATAGAATCTTCTGAAATAGCAATCAAGCCATAGTTTCTACTAACATCATCGCTAAACTTCTCGCCCGGATATTTTTCTTCAAACGTTTTTCGATCATCAAAATCTACGCCGCCGCCACAACTTTCAAGGTGCTTTGTAATGCGAAGAATCAATTCATCTTTATTACTAGAATTAGACCAATCCACATTATCAATGATATCTTTTGCCTCCTGAAGAGCGCTCGTGGTATATGCAGACCAGTGATAGTAAATCGTTGCGATGTCTTCGTCAAAAGCATGAACCGTAATAACCAATCTCTGTCCCATTATTTTAATTCTCCTTTTTGATATAATCGTTTTTTATATTCTTCTGTTCGTTGGTGGGCTAGTCGCTGAGCTTCTGAATCTGGAATATAAAACATCCAGTGATCTTTTATGTATTGGTCATTTTTTGCTTTTGATTCTGGATTCACAATCAATGCGATTGTTTTATGGCTCACATTATATTCTCTAGCCAGACTCCTAAGCGAATACGCTCCAGTTTGATATTTGCGCAGAATTTCCTTTTTCTTTTCACTTGTAAGTTTTACTCGACGATCTTGAATCTCTGAAAGCCGCAAGTTTTTCCATTTACTTGACATCAACAGCCTCTTTTGCCTTACAAAGCTGTCTCATCTTGTCCCAGATGATAAAATCAAACTCATCGTTTTCCGGAATATTGCAATCATAATCGTCTAAAAATTCCTCAGCAACATCTTCTGCGCAATCAAGAATTTCCTTATAGGTAACACCATGTGCTTCCTTAAACGCTTCTTCATCACAATCGCACTCATTAAACATATCGTAGATATGACCCTTTGCGTCTTCAACTCGATATTTGAATTGCTGATACCGATATGCTGCTTCGATCTGATCTTCATTCATCACATAACTTGCGCCCGTTACATTACTTACAACAAGAATATCGCCATCCATTATTGATTCTCCTCCAAATCATAAGCTTCAATTTGAGTGAGTTCGTCATCGTAATTATCCAAACTTCCCTCATCGTACATGATCTTCATAATGCGTTCGGCTTCTTCAATGGAATCAGCTTCAATTATTTCTTCGTATGTTCGAATTACTTTAGCGCATACTGTATATTCCATATGACACCTCAAATTCCGTGTTTTAAACAATAGTGACCATAAGACAATCCCTCTGCGTCGGCCTTTTTTACAATGTCCAAAAGCGTTTCACGAGTTTTGTCTTTAGATTCTTTTTCTGCCTGCTTTTTCTGATTACAACGGTTAACTTTTTCTATGTAGACAATGCGTTTACATTCTTTGCAATATTTCACTCCACACTTGGGGCCATACCATGTAGTCCCACATCGCTGACAATAAATCTCTCCATATGCAAGCATATTTACACCCCTTCAATGTGACTTGCCATCATGTCCGCCGTGTGCGTCCAAAGCACGTTTGGATATTTTGTAATGGCGTTGCCATAATATTTCCACTCGTTTGTATCGGTCTCATATGCGCCCATGTGCCAGCGGATACAAGCGATTTCCTCTTGGGTCAAGGTGACACAACTCGCCAGCATACAAATAGATTTTTCACCGTGATGACTGTAGATTGAATCATTTGTATAAGCGTACTGATAACCATTTTCTGCGCTAATCAACTTGTATTGATCCATTTTACAAACATCATGTAGCAGACCAACAACAACTGGAGACCCGGGATTATCCCACTTCAAACCAAGCTTCTCTGTTAACATCAAAAGATTTTTTGCAACTGCCAGACTGTGTTCAGCTAAGCCGCCGGGGTGGTTGCCATGATATTTGGTAGAAGCCGGAGCGTCCCAGAATCCGTATGTATTAAGAAAATCCTTTACAATAATCGCTTTAGCTGGCATGAAATATTTATCAATCAGTTGATGTGCTTCGTCTTTGATATTCCCATCATTCATTTTAATAGGCAAAATTTCAACACAGCCCTTTTTACCAAGCAACTTGTCCATCAGTTCATCCGTTGCTTTATCGTCATATAAAGTGTATACACTACACTCTAGAGCCTCTGCGATTCGAACTATATTTTTAACATTTGTATCACGTTTTATTTCGTTATACAAAGTCGTGTATGGCATATCAGCCATACTGCTTAATTTTTTCAAAGAAATTTTCTTTGCTTTTGCAATTTTATAAATATTTTTTGAAACTCCCATTTGCACATACCCCTCATTCTCCAATAATGTTTCCATCTTCAAAACGAATTGCGGCGACATAGTTTTCCTGCCCCTGCCGAAAGCCAACCGTTTGGATATTTTTAAATACAGAATTGTATTCAGTGATTGAAATTAGGTCATTCCAATCAACTGTTTTTCCGTCTTTAGAGAAAAAGATGCCAAGACTCGGATAATCGTCCGTGGCTCCAGTTGGTAGGCACACAAAATATCCGTCAGGAATTGCAATCTTTGGAGTCGTTTCATCAATTACAAACATAATCAAATCTCCTTACAAATGATAAATCTGCCAAATGTCCTTATAATCACGTCCAATGATCATCATCGTCGTGTCATCACCATCTATATACGGTTTGCAACCCTCGTCTTCTTTGTCGTCTTTCCACGTTCTATAGTAATCCCAGTAGGTGCGTCGAATACATTTCTGCATTTCTTCTTGAGCCGCCTCATTACTTTCAAACTTGCTTACGCTGGCAATATAAGCTGATGTTTCCTGACTTTCATAAATATTGATAAGTAAAAACATATTGTACACCTCCATTTAAACTATTCTGGCGGCGGTTATGTCTGCCCCAGTACCGCTACTCACCTGGCATCCGCTACGAATTAACCGAAAATCATAATTTCTTCCATTGATTACACCTCAATGTCAATGTCAATATCAAAAGAAGAAGTTCCGTCTTCATTCTCTTGATAGTTCATTTCAGCGAGAGAGTCCACACACTCCTTTAACTTCTTTTGCGTGTTCTCTACATCCGGATGGCTTAGAAGATACCGGAGTCGTTTTGCTCCATTAGCACTCAAAATAATATCTTCATTAACGTAATGCATTTTATTCCTCGTTTACAATTTCAATCTGACACATCTTCATGGCAGCCAGTGCGTTCTTGTGAGACTCAGGAGTGACGCCAGCACAGCAGCTTGCATCCACGATGATAGGAACCTCGTGGAGCACATTTTTCAACATGATCGCATTGGAGATAACACAGATATCCGTGCAAAGTCCGACCAGCGTGATTGAGTTAATTTCCACGTCAGAATACCAAAGAAGAGTCTCTCGTAAGTCCTGCATCATATAATAAGAGCCGAACGCTTCTTTGTCGTAAATGGGATTGTCAGATTCCCACATCTCGTCAGTGATTGTCGCGGCAACCTCATCGATCAACTGCCACCCCCACGTCTCCTCTAAACAGTGCTTCACGGGGAGATGCTTGCCTTCTTGAGTTTCAAGATAGTTTTCATGGTGTGTATCTCTGGTATACAAAACCTTGTCATTCCAGTTCTTGATCTTCTCCACAACCTTCGGCACAATAGCTTTCGCCTCTGGAGTGCCAAGAGCGCCGGTTACGAAATCGTTCTGCATATCAACAACAATCAAGACATCGACTTTTGTCTTTTCCATTGCTAAATCCTCCTTGATTAGACTCACCAGTCAAACGGGTTTGAATTATATACCGACATCGGCAACAGCTTGAACGCGTTTGCATCATGCATCCGATCAATCTTGGCCGCAGTTGCAGTATCGCCCCCGAAATCTCCAGTACGGATATACTTGTCAAGGAAATCATAGGTAAAGCCGAAGTTGTCTTCATCAGTCTTACCGGTCAGACCATCTGCAGGTGCTTTCTCAATGAACTTTTCAGGTAGCCCCAATTCGCGGCCAACAGCCTTTACCTCGGTAACAGTTAGCTTGCCAAGAGGGCTAAACTGACCAGCTCCGTCTCCAAAAAGAGTGGCAAATCCAACATAGTCCTCCGAAAAATTAGAGGTGTTCGCTACCCGCCCATTCATACTCTGAGACACCATGAACAGGGTTGCCATACGGATTCGTGCCGGCAGATTTACACGAGCCTGCTTGGAATCGCACAGACCGGCAATTCGACCCCTAGCCAGTAATGCATTCACAGTCTCTGCGATATTGATCTCGAAGGACTTGATACCAAGATGCTTAACCAGATCCCGCGCTACATCAATGTCGTCCTGCACCCCCTGCGGCATCAGAACGCCGATCACTCGACCATTACCAAGCGCTTCACAGCACAGAGCTGCCACAATGCTGGAATCCTTGCCGCCAGAAATACCAACCACAGCATTGCAGTCAGGACCATTCTTGCGGAAATAATTCCGAATCCACGTAATGATTTCATCTTTTGTCTTTGATGCATCAAATTCATAATTGCGCATATTACTTCTCCTTCAATCTCCATAGCTCAACATCTACGTCTTGAAATGTAACATCAATGATCTTCTTGACGGTCTCCCAATCAGCGCCACCACGGACACAGCCGATTCCATATGGCATAGCCACTTTAGTTCCAGTCATCTTAGCGAATTTTGCAACTTCTTGAAATGCCTCCATCAGTGCGCCAACAGACGTATACTGCTTTCCGTCATATCCATAACTGTTCTGACCAAAACAATTGATGATCCATCGTGAACCTTTTTCATCAACTGGCACCATCTGAGCGACACCAAGCATTCGTCCCGGATAGTCCTTGTTGGTTTCGCAGTAAGTGTGATATTCCTCATACACATTCGGAAACCGTTCACGAACTTCTTTAGCAACACCAGACCCCATTACACCCTGACAATTCACCTGATGGCAAATAATATCTGCGTCAGAATCAAATACGTTGCCTTCTTTGATTACAACAGCCATCAGAACTTTCCTCCCCACAGTCGGTCGCGGACTTCCTTCAAACTGTATTCTTTAACCATCGCGCCATTGCGGAATACAGGCTGCAGCATGTTTCCGTCAGAATGAGCAGCGTGATCCATCAGGCCATCAGTACAAACCAACTTTCCAGAATCATCCTTAGTGACATAACACATACCCTTCAGACTCTTCTTAAAGTGATCGGTGTCGGTCTTGGGGTCCTTGAAGATCTGAATCTCCTTGCCATTGACCACGCCATAAGTTGCCTTGACTGCCATGCCAAAAGTATCGCGAGTGAACGGCTTCAACTGACCATTCTGCTCGATGCACTGCATGGAGAAGGAACCAACGCCAAGACTGACATTGTTGCAGGCAAAACCGTGTGCTTTAAGTTCGGCATAAATCTTTTCACAGCGCTGCACAGTGATAGAGTCGCCATACAGAGCCTTTACATGAGGGTCGAGCAGCTTATAGCCCTTACTGTTGACCGTGCCGCCGAAAATATCCCACAGATGATAGACGGTCTGCGTGACGATTTCGACCGGATTACCAGAGTCGCCACGAATCAGTAGCGTGCCATTATGCGCCATAATCTCATCCTTGAGCTGCGGCAGAATGTTATCGACCAGATTCCAATAGTCGTAGGAGTCAGATACCATGCTGAAACTCATATTAGGATACAGCTCAGTCAGCGCCCGGCGGATGAAAGTGATCTCATCGCCATCGACTGCGAAGTTAGAACACATCACACTATGCTCGGTGCTAACAGCGCCAAACGCAACGGGCTCTTCTTCACAATTGCAGCGATACATTTCTTCCAGATACGGAATCGCAGGGACAGTAGCCGTATTCAGAAAACTCAGACACCAACCGGCGCTTGACTTAACTGCCGACTGCATACACTCCTGACCACGGAAACTGAAATCACCCAGAGCACGAGCATGAGGCACGCCATCCTCCACGGTTTCATCGTAATACTTGTCCACGATATCGCGATACAGAGTTCCGACCGTTGCAGAAATCATCGGATGCCACAGCTCAGAACTCATAAAAGATTCGAGGAACTGCGGAACCCATGCGAAATCAGGATGCGTATTGCTCATCTCAAGGAACGGCACATGGATGGGGCAACGAGTACCTTCTGGCAGCGCCTTGATTTCAACAGGAAGATATCCCAGATCATGTAGCGCTGCAATCTTGCTCAGATCGTAAGCATCCTTACCAATGGTCGCATCCAGATATCGCTTATACTGAGGAACGACCATTTCTTTTGGCTCGTCGAAAAAGTTGTCATTGAAATACTGCACCAGATAATCCTTGCAAAATGCCTGAACGCCAAACACAACAACTTCATCCACGCCGTCCAACCGACTCATACGAGGCGTGAAGTAACTGACCAGCTTGGTAGTGCCGGCCGGAAACTGCTTACTGTGCGTTGTCTTGTAGAAGTCACACAGCAGCATCGGGTTAATATTGATCATTTCATATTCTCCTTTTCAATTAGTCGGAAGTAATCGTCAAGGACATTTTTCAGTTCCTGCTTACAACACCATCCGAGCTCGTCAGACTCTTGGATTTGACAAGTCAGAATATCAAGAGCGTTATAGATTTCTTCTTTGTTAAATTTCATATCAATCCTCATCCCACTTGTGTTCAAAAACAGTGATCTTGTCGTGATGGCCGGTGAAGATACTGTCCGTGGTATAGACCATATGAATCAGTTCCGGGTCGTCAAACAGATGGCCGCGTTCTTTATCCAGAATACTGTTCTCACAATGACTGATATACATATCGATATCGTCTGCCCCCAGCTCCTTCAGCTTCTTAGCCGAATAGAACATGGTGCCGCCGTAAGAACAAATGTCATCAATCATCAGAACTTTGCCACCCTTGGGTGGATAACCGGTGACATCCAAGCCGAGAATTTTTCCAGTCTTCCACTCACGCTTCTTGTCTCCGTGAATGATATAAGCTTTACAGCCAACACGATCCAGCGCCCAGTGAACAGTCCCTTCGTATCGTTTCATTGCGCCGGCATCCGGGAAGTAGATTACATCGGGCTTGCTCTCCTCGATTACCTGACAAATCTCACGAATCGGAGTATGTACCTCACAACGATCGATCAGCGCCGGAGCCACATCACTATGAGGATCAAAAACAACAACGCGGCTGAATTCACACCGGTTGATCTCGTCAGCAAACCACTTGAGAGTGAACACGTCTTCGTCGTAATAGGCGCGATCCATACGAGCGTTCGGAATATACGGCATAAACAGCTCGACTTCTGCCCCGTTATCCTTTGCGTCCTTCGCGATCATAATGACCGTGGGAAGCTCTGCCATGGATTCAAACGTCCAGACGATACTGATCGCATTGAGATAATTGATGGTCAGATCCTTCTTGATCAGCGGGGTGCCATCAGGAAAAGAACTGATTTCATAATGATTTGCTTTGACCATATTGAGCCTCCTTAAACCGCGTAATGTAGGCTACGCCCACCACGACGTTCAAACATAATGTACTTAACCGTTTCCTTTTCAAATTCAGCGTAATCTGCCTTTTCCCACTCATAATCTCGGTCATACGGGTTTTCGACTCTGAGATTCTCACCAGAAATCATACATTTTCCAGTCTTCTGATCGAATTCAATATTATCCGTATTGAACCGAATCAAATAACTGTCCTTGCCCACAATTGGGGTGAAGTAATCAGAATAATCATGACCGCCATTAAACAAATCATAACTACCATGGCTAACAGACTTTTTGCCACTTTCAGTTACTGCCGTGACGGTATAGGCCATGTCGTCCAGATTGATGATATTCAGATCCATGATGGCATCCTTAAATGAGGTACCGAGATTCAACTCAAAAGCGATGGATCGCAGACAATCGTAATTCAAAGTGACGCGAGAAGAGAACTGGATAACAGATTCAATTTCGCCATAATACTTTGGATCAAGCTTATCCTGTAGATAAGTACGAATCTCTTCAGCCTGCGGATAATCGAAACGAAAATGATAATGAAAGCGACCCGGACGGTTTACAAGATAATCGTTCAGACTACGCAACTGATTGCAAGTAACAACAAACAACTTCTTTCCAGTCGTAGTTCCGTCAAACAGACTCAGCATAGTATCCTGCGGATTTTCGTTGTCTGTAGAACGGAAAGTTTTATCAAACTCATCGAACAGGACCATAACTTCCTGCGTAATAGATTCAATAAAACTGGCAATACCGGGAATGTACTCGCTTGCCAAAATAACAGGATAACCTGCATCAACGGCAGTCTTAGCAATCATTTTAGCAGTCAGAGACTTACCAATGCCTTTATCACCGCTAAGGATCACACCAAGATTCCGAGTAAACACCTTAAACGTACTCATTACCTTGGCTGCCTTTTCACTGGCGACGCCGTATACTTTTTCATCAACAACCATATCGGGACGACGAGTCAAATAAAAACCGGTCATCTTAGCGAAACAGATGTCATATGTGCCAGCTGGGATCTGATCATAAGCCTGCATGTCATCGCCATACAGATGTAAACGGCCAGAACTTTCGACAATTTTCATCGTAATGCCTCCATTAAACTTTCTTCAACATATTCGAAGCCATTGTAATCCTCAATGATCTCATATTCTCCCAGAGGAACCCATCCGCCGCAGCACAAGCACAAAATCTTTCCGTCTCCAAAAAGAATACCCATATGTTCGTCAGTGGGTTCTTTCAAATCTCTGAATCGTACAACGCCAGCCGCTTCATTATCTTTCACGACTAATCACCTCTTAGTTCAGCTCTTCCAGCTTCTTCATCAGCTGCTCGACATCCATGTCTTCCAGCTCCTTGTCCTTCTTCTTAGCCACGATCTTCATAATCTTATCGCGCTGTGCCTTCTTCTCGGCAGCATTCACACGAGCCTCGGATTCAGCCAGCTTGACGGATACGATATACTTGACCAGCTCAATCTTGTTTGCCAGTTCGGTATCTTCGGCGCTCTTAACAGCCAGCAAAGAATCCTCGTCAGCAGTCTTCTTCTGGCGGTTCAGAGTCTTAAAGATTGCATCCAGAGCCTCAACATTCAGATCCCACAGATCCTCAACAGTCATGACGCCCTTGTAGGTGAAGCGATAGCGGTTACGAGTTGCGATTTCAAATAAATTCTTCTCCATCATAATTCTCCTTTTACAACAATGAATGACAAGTTAGCTGCTTAGAATTCTCAAACATATCATCAGACCACAGCCAATTCATAGTATCTTCTTTAAGTTGATATCGGTCATATCTATATCCACCAATTGTCACAATTTTCCCGCAGAATTTTTTCATGCTTGGAACAAATCCAGTTTCAATATCAGGGCTTGGCCCAGATCGCATGCTATAATTTAGTCCCAATTCTAAATTCTGTTTTACACATACCCTATCCCCAGGTTTGTAGCGATATTCCATTATGACTCCTTTACAGCAGTGACCGACACGTAAAATGGTTAGCCGTGCCAACAAACATATCATCAGTCCAATTTTTATAATGGTTGTCTTCTTCGATTCGGTAGCATTCTCCGACTTCAGCAATCGTCACAATTTTTCCAGCAAGTTTCATTCTTTCTTCTAATGACAACTTAATTGTCACCGAGACTCCAGGTTTGTTACTCAGACCTCGCATGTAGTAGATCCTTCCTTGCTCAAAATTGTCAATCAGACGTACTTTATCGCCAACCTTATAACGAGCCATCAAATCACCACTTTCAGAACTCGCTCAGTAGCGCCCTGAACCTTGACAATAAAGGAATCATGCTTCGTCTCAGAGAAACCAACACCAGACAACTGGTCATCTACCGACTGAACTGCCATCTGAGAACCTAGAGCCTCAAATACACGCTTATGCTGTAGCAGTTCCGCTTTCAGGAATTCGTTGTAGAAACCGTTGGGCTTTTCAGGGTTGACACAATCCTTAAGCATGAAGAAGTAGTGACGGTTGCCATTGCCGGTCTGCTCATCCCAGTAGTTCGGAGAATACATAGCTACAGACACCGGTGCAAACTGATTAGAGTTCACGCCCCAAATCTCACGCGTGCTAGTAGAACTGGGAAGCAGCTCCTTGATAGAGAACTTGCCATTCTTCAGAGTGACCTTTGCTACGGCAACATTCTGACCCTGATGAAGCGGCTTGTTATAATTGAAAGAGTAAATGTTGCCATCGAATTCGATCTCAGCACGGAAACCAGTTTTACCGCCACGACTAGCAAAGCATCTCACATAGAAGCTGTACTCGCCTTCCTTCATCTTTTTGATATCAGGCCATGTAATATTTTCGACCGCAGCTTTACCCTGATCAGGATGAAGGATATCCACATCCAGGCGGCCATCAGTATAATAATTCCAACAGTTTCCGAAATAGATGTGATTGTTATCGGGTTCAATGCAATGAGCATCCTCATCGTTTTCATCCCACTCGCCCGGCTTATCGTTCCACTGAATAGAAAAACGCAACACGCCATCGACCTTGCCGCCAGCAGCCTTAACGTTTTCGCGAATATCGCTGTCTGCCATATTGCCGGTATATGCCCAACTGAAACCATTAGGCCACTTGAACATGCTCGGCGCACTCTTATCCTGCGGAGCAATCAGAGACATCATATTCTTCTCGAAACGATTTTCCATGAACAGCTCCAGCCCAGTCGCAGTCGGCAGCACGTCCTTGATGAACTTGTCGATGCCAATTTCCTCTGCGCGGCCAAACTTCTTGGGATCGATCGCAACAGTCTTAGCCATTGCTTCAAACGGATTTGTAGCACCAGCAATACGAGGGGCAGCATCCCGGTTGCAGAACAAGATATTATTGGCGGTGATATCGTCCAGAGTAGCAAACCGACGACCCAGACTGCTCATATAGCCTAGCTCGGTAACGGTCTTCTGTGCGTCTTCCAGCATCTTCTTGGTGAAAATCGCCTTGGGACGCTTATAGTTTGCAGGAGCAACAACCTTCTCAAAGGCGGTAACGGCGGAATCCACATCCATGCCCTCACTCAAATTGATAAGAAGGGTGCCGATAGCGGTGTTACGAATGCGAAGCTGTGCCGCCGTAGCATACGTAGGGGCAAGCCATACAAAGGCAAGCTTTTCATTAACAGACAGCTTGTCATAATCAAGCTTATCATGCTTAAACTCCTTTACAGACCGCTCAAACTCCTTGCCGCGATACAGACTATTCTGAGCAATCAGCTCCAGCACAGTATCAACAGCCTCCATGGTTAGCCCTTCCAGAGAACGCTTGAACACGTTTGCGGAGTCACGCCACTGTGCCATCTTAGTAGACACGTCATCAGGCCGCATAATAAAACGCTGCGGAATCTTGACTGCGAAATGATCCCAAGTATGCACGTCCTTGTGGTTTTCATCGTACTCGTAGTTCATCTCGGTGCCGAACATATTGCCAGAACCGATCATGTTGCGACTGACAAAGTACGGATTTACAATAGTGCGACTCTTCACGTATGCAGCCAGAGTGTCAACAACCGGCTGATACTTGGCGGACTTAGCATCAAAATCCCAGATAGAAACCAGCTCGTGATTTGCGTCAAACGCCACCAGCTTACCGATATTCTTCACGAAACGGCGGCAGCAGGAGCAATCATACTCACGACGCTTACGGAACAGCTCATTTGTGCCGGCCGGGAAGCTGTCGAGGTACAGATTGTACAGTTCGTCTTCGTCTGCATCCGTGATAAACAGAGGGTTCTCGCCCTTCACCATCTCGTTAAAATGGTCCTGCAGCAGTGCACGAAATTTCTTAAAATCAGACATTATTGTTCTCCTTTGCTTTCATATAATTTTTGAGAAAAATACTCAAAAGTTCATCAGTAATTTCAAATCCTTTCCAGATTCGAGAACTTTTATCCGTTCCAACTTGAGCATAAAGATTCGTATTGCAATTAACCTCAATTGTAGAATCCGGGTATTTTTCAATTTCGTTATACTCATCAATTGCACTATTATTTATATAAATTCCAGCCTCTTTTCTACTATCGAAAAGTCGAGGAAGTTCACACGATCCTTCAGAATCATATTCGACAACGCACCAAATCTCGTTCATGCAATCACCTCACAACAATGATTTACAACAAAACTGGTTTACCGGTTCAAGCATCTCATCGGACCACATCCAATTATCACATCCTTCTACTTCGTACGTAATGTTACGATTTAAGATAGTTGTAATTTTGCCAGCGTATTTACACATATTAAATGAAATCCCAGGATCATAGCCTGGTTTTGGTCCACTTACCATTTTGTAACTTTCCTGACAACCAAGGTCACGACGAATTCTTACTTTTTGTCCAACCTTATATTTGTAATCCATTTCAAATCCTCACAGCAAACTTTTGCAAATCAGATTCTTAGGACGATCAAACATTTCATCCGTATAATAATATGTTTTTCCATCCTCAAGAATTTTGTATCGACCGTTTGCTTTATGAGAAATATGTACAACTTGTCCGCGATAACCTACTTGTCCGCGTCCGCTCCATGACGTCTCAATGCCATTGGCATTCGGTTCTGGACCAGATCTCATGTAATAAACTACTCCAGATTGAAGATCTTCCCTGACGCGAACCACTTCTCCATTCTTATATTTGTACTTGCTTTTCGACACGTTCTCTTACCTCTTTTCATAATAGACTTTTACATGTAAACGGTTTTTTAGATTCTTCAAACATTTCATCTGCCCAATATCTGGAGCTTTCTTTTACAATGTAACACATTGAACCACAACAATGATCATAGCTCTCGATTGTGACTTGTTTTCCTCGAAGATTTTCCATAGAAGGAGTAGCAATAATAGCATCATTTGGAGTTTCTCCTGACAACATCTTGTACGCTTCACGATTTGATAAATCTTTTCTAACCGTTACTTTATCTCCGGGTTTAAACATATAGTTCATAGTTCATTCTCCTTCAAACCAGTTAGAAACATTCTCAGCGATTTCATCAAGTTTTTCCTGATCCATTTTGATATATCTCATCGTAATACGCTGGTCGCTGTGATTAAATTTTGTTTGGAGAATATTCAAGATATTCGCGCCATCAACTGTACCCTCGGCACTCTGTAACGCGGCCATAGCATAAGTTTTACGCATACTATGCGTCGACAGCTCAATGTCCAAACCACACGCCTTACCAGCTTTCTTCAAAAGGTTGCTCACCGATCTAACGTTAAGCTGTCCACCTTTCTTGCTCTGAAAAAGAAGTGTGTCGCGGTCAATTCGAAAACCAATTGCCTGATAATATTCTCTTAAAGCTTCTTTTGCCATATGAGAAATTTTACACACGTTTCGCTTGCCGGTCTTCTGCTCGATCAGCTCAACATGCTCTTTTACATGAGCGTTCTCATAATAAACATCAGCCGTTTTAAGCTTCAACAAATCGCCACATCGAACGCCAATTGAACAACCGAGAATAAACATCGTTTTGTTTCTTAACGCGATTTCTTCACGTCCGTTAGACCCAAGGTAATCAACAATCTTCTTAAAATCTTCCTTTGACTTGATAGGGTCTGCCGGAGTTGGCTTTCTGCGCCCATCCTTGAGATAAAGACTGTCCGTCCGACGAGGTTTCCGTGCTTTTTTCGTTTCATTAGCACTTTTAACGGCCTGCTGAATAATTCGTTCAATATCGTCCTCTGTAACAACGAGTTTTGCGAGCTGGTCTTCAACGGGGAAAAGAATGGTTTTTTGCACCGTCTTTTTGGCGGTTTCTGCCATTTAAATTCACTCCTTTACAAAAGACTTTTACATGTAAGCGATTTTGGTGATTCAAACATCGTGTCAGTCCAACTCCAATAGTGGCTGTCCTCGCAGAGCATATAAACACCGCAGAATTGATGGTCGATTGTCATAATCTGTCCACGATACGTTTCCATAGCCTCATTGACTCCCGGATCGTAACCATACTTTTCTCCGCTTTGCATTGGATATTCTGCGCCGGCTGTCAAGTCTTTCCGGACTCTTACTTTATCGCCAACTTTATATTTGTAATCCATAATCAATCTCTTTTCTAAATTGTGAGTAATAGTTTGGCTGGAAGAACATTTGCGAGATAATTTGGAGGGATCTTCGATCCCGGAAGCATTGTCGAGTAAATGTTCTGATGGCCAATGAGTCGCAGTGATGGCAGCCGCGATCTCCAGCTCTGCTGGGATCTAGGCTGCAGAACGGAGACTCCGCCCTTGCGAACTAATTTGATCCATAGCTCAGGAGGGCGAGGCTGCCTGTGGTTGGCAGCCCTAGAGCCCGTATGAGCGTGCTGTGGTATTCTTCATAACTGTCGGTCAACCGGCAGCTCGCGACGTAGAACGCCCGATATTCAAAAGAGATTACAATATATAATTACTTGGATTCCTTGTCCTGCTCTCGCAGTTCATCAACAAGACGCTCCAAACAAATCTGTAGAGCGTCGTGTCCGGCCTCAAGCATTGCCTGATGAATGTTCACTTCAAAATCGCACAAAAGATCTGCACATAAGCTCATATCCTCTGCGTCGATTTCTTTGATGCCGAGTTCCTTGATTGCGCTTGCAACATCAGACGGCCCCCAATAGACCATTGCTCTGTGGTCGTCGATATCCAACAGGTCAACTGGACACCCAATGGATTCCTCTACGACATTTGCCGCCTGATCGAGCAATTCAACTGGAGTGCCGCCATCTCTACACATCATTTCAATCATTAGAAAACAACTCCTTCTTTTGGTTTTAAGTCAGCTTTGAGCATTGCCATCATATCAACACGATACTTTTTGTTGTACCGAGAAATCACCGTGTCGACCGATTCTTTTTCTACCATACGGTAGTAATTCAGCCTGCCATTAAACTGCTGCAGGTCTTCAAGATCCCACGTTTTTCCTTCTTTCTTGCAGACGATGTAATTAGATGCCATCTTCTTGAAGTCCTTAAAATTGCGCCATCCGACTGTGATATCGTTATTGGCGTTCCACATCAGACCGAGCATCCAGTTTTCGCTCGAATGCCGATTGCCATAATGCGTTTTTTCTTCATTCAAAGTAAACGGAGCATTGATTGCATCCAACGTCTCTTTGATAATATCCTGCATTTCCATCGGATCAAAACTCAAATAGCAGCTGATGGTGATATCGTCTGCATATCTGGTGTATGTAAAAGTGCGAGAAATGCCGTCTTTCATGGTATATTTGTAAGAAAGCTTCTTGTTTAACATATAATCAAACGGGATCATCATAACGTTCGTAATCCACGGACTGATTGGCGTTCCCTGCGGAAGACCGCCGTTCAAGAAGCACAGACGCATCGCTTTAGTCAGCTGATTGTATCCATTTCGATCTTTCATAATGAGAGAAAACGGATAAATCTTGCTGAACATGCTGTAGATAAACTCAGGAGTGGAACTCGGGAAGAATCCATGAAAGTCAAACTTGACAGCCCAGTTATTTTCATAGGTGACGATCTTTTCTTTTCCAGTTTCGCGATCTTTTACTGTATATCTGTGCCCCGCCTGATGCTTTTTAATCGCACTCAGAGTGCCGCGCCCGTTGATATATGCGTGTGCTGCCGTGTGATAATCAGCAATCATGAAACTTTTTAACAGCGTCCGCAACTCAACCAACGCATCGCTCAATTCATTGGTTGGAGCATCAATCGGACGAACGCCACCAGTTTTCTTAGGGATTTCAAAGTGATAGTAATACGTCGACAGGTCGCGCACTGCTTCAAGACGAGCATATTTCTGATTAAATTCCGTCAGCTGTGTGATCATACTAGTGACATTTGTGATAGCCACCAAACGATCATTCAAACCCTCGCGCTGTACGGTTTGAGTAGAAGTTTCATCGCCAGCATATTTCAACTGATTCACATCAACGACTCCGCTAAGGATTTCGTCAAACGTAATCTGTCTTGTTCTCGGTGGATTCCAATAAGTAACGTACATATGTTTACCTCTTCTTCTAAATCGTGATCTAAACAGTGGTTGTTAGTGGATGCCTCCTCAGGGGAGGCGCCTTCAGTGGATACCTTCCTGGGAGTTTTGCATTTGAGCTCGCTTGCGGGTACGTATCTTCGTTAATTATTTCGACTAACAGATCTATATACCTGCAGAGTCGCAGGGCGCGGCCGGTCGATCACAATCACGGCTGACCGGTGGGGCGTATATGCTCTTACCTTTACGAACCTGTCGGTCATCCGGCAGGACTGTATATTTCAACAGTAATTCATCACGATTTTTTTTTATTTATTCTTTATGCAGCCGTAACGTTAAAAGTATACGGATTTGCAACGATCATTTTCTTCAAAGGTGCGATATTAGTCGCGAAATTGATAAAGTTTGTAACCGCCAAACAACACACAAAACGAACAGTCGGGGCGAGACCCTGAACGATACCACATGCGGAAACCGGAGTTCCAGCCTGTGCATCTTCATGAGAGAAATTCATAGAGTTCCATAAATTCTCTCGGTCTTTTTCCTTGCTCCAATCTGCTGCCCAGCACTGTGCATCGTGGAATCCGGTGCGAATATCAAACACGCCCTTGATATTCGGATTGTACTTGTTCACCTCCATGAACTGCTTGCGAATTTCGATGTTGTCGACCGCGAGGAATACATAACCGCGAATCATCTCGCCCTGCCAACCATTCGGCTTCAGAACGATTTCATCTTTGGCATCAGGATTGATGGCGCAGATAATATCGCGAACCGCCTCGACTTTTGGAGCCTCAATATTGTTGGCGAAGAACATCTGGTTGACGATATTCTTACTTTCAACCTCGTCCATATCCCACAGCGTGAAATTCTTCAGACCATACCGTGCGAGAAGTTCCGCCACAGTAGAGCCAACCGAACCACAACCAATAATGTGGATCTGACCGCTGATATCATCGGGGTTGAATACCATTTCAATCTTACTCAGATTCATTTTGTAGTCCTTTCTTTAATTGTCATACGGAAAACAGCTGGAATTCCAGCATGTATCAAGATCTTCTGGATTTTCCTTGTAATAATTGACCAGTGGATACCGACTCTCAGACGTTTCTTTGACTTTCGGAGCCGCTGCACCAGTTACCGTCTTGATTTGCGGCACTGGCGTTTGCGTGGCAACTGTTTGCGGGTACGTTTTTTGCGGCGTAACTGCTTTACCATAATAGGTGCCTGCTCCATAAGCTCCGTAATTTGCGGCTGTGCTTGCGACATATACAGGACGCTTTCGAACCGTTTTGTCTGCATCCTCGAGAAATCGAGTCGAGTCAAAATCTCCAATAGTAACCTTGACATCGGCTCCCTCATAGATGACATTGTCGGCCAGATCAATGACGCGAACGTTGTACTGCCGCTTCTTGTTCCAGATCATAAAAATCTGATAACTCGTCGGCTTGAGTCCGTCAATGAATCGCCACTGATCCTCCATATCGCGACTACTCGGCGTTACACCGAAATCGACATGGCTGTGTCCCTGAAATCTCAGGTTGCGAATCGTTTCAACAGGCAGCGCCTGAAACCACTTTGAGAATTCTTCCTGATCAGTGTCTACGGTAGTGCCGGTTACAGTCTGAGGATACAGCAGAATCTTGGTAATTTGAAAATGCGTCTTATCGATGCGATTCACGATGCCGCGCCATGCGACCTCACAATCGAAGTGATCAATCAACGCAAACATCTGAGAATACGCTTCGTAGGTGAAATTCACCTCAACAGCATCCTTCTTAACAGAAGCAAAATTCTTCTTGTATGAGAAGGAATCCGTCTTAACCCTACCGGTCTTATACAGTTCCTGAATGAACTCTCGTGCCATATCTGCTGCAACCTGCTCCGTGATGTTAATGGGCTTCATCTTCAACGACCTCCTTCTTTACTGCTTCTGCTGGTGCTGCTGCGCTCTTCTCGTTCTTAAGAATGTCGAACACCTCTGCCACCGTGTACAGGTTGCCCGCGTTATCCTCGATACACTTCCGAGTTTTGATATAGGATTCGTCAAACAAATCGTACATGAGATCGCTTACAACGGTGCAATCCTTCCAGTTGAGAGATGCACTTGAACCAATAATCGTAGTCAGGACGCCAATGTAATCGTGTTTTACACTAAGCGCATTGAGCATCTCTCGATAACCGCTATAGCACGCATGCCGATCGATATGAGGCTGACGAATACGATCCTTCATCAAATCAGAGCGACCTTGCATATCAGAACCACGAATTGCTTCAACCTTGCAGCTGGAATACAGTCGCCATTCACAGTAGGTGCGAATAGCGAACCGATGGGTCTTCCAAATTGAAACAAAGAAATCTTTCGTAAGTTCCGTGTCATACGGCGAACGCTGAAAAATGTAGCTTCGACTATTTGCCTTTTTCTCAACACAAGTGCGGAACTCGCCCTCATCACAATCGTTCAGCGTGCCAACATAACCAATATAGATTCGATCACTATCGGAGCCAAGATAAACCAGCGTCTTGCAGCGCTTCAGGAAATTAACAATTGCAGCTTCGTCATCCTCAGTGCAGCAAGAACGGTCCATGATCATAGTAAGTTTAAATTGAGCTTCTTCAAGACTTTTATTTCTATCACGGATAGCGTTATATTTATCTTCGATATCATTTTGGATTTCACGAATGTATCGCTCCTGCCGAGAAATTTCGTTGGCGTAGTCCTTCTTGCAAAATCCCTTCAGAGCGCCACGCAACTTCTTACCATAGAAGTCGCCGGTCTCATATGCCTTCTCCATGTATTTGCCGAAAGCTTCGTTGTCCTGATCGTAAAGAGTGCGCAGCATTGCCTTCTCATCATCAGTCAGCGGCTGATCAGCGAAAAACCACGGCATCAGATTGGGCAAACAACTCGCCGCCATGTGCATGGCCTGAATCAGATTCTTCTTGGCACAAACAACGACAACACCCTGCTTCTTTTCGTTCTGATATACATAGACGTTGCCATTCTTATCGATGTACTTAGCTGCAACATCCATGATCTTCCAACCGACAGCTTCGTAATCCGCATTATACTTCTTGAACTCAGAGATAATGGCGTCTGCTTTCTTATCGTCGATTGCCTGAAACATGATGCCATACTTCATCTGATTGAAAGCATTATCTTCATGAACGAACATGTCCTTAGTGAACTTTTCGTCATCGCCCATATAGAACTGCTGACAATCAATAATCGACTGAATGCAATGTCCTCTCGAAATAGAATGTTTAATGCGGTCATCATTGATCAGAACGCGCAGTACAGACAACACCACATTATCGTTGAGATTGCTGTTGTCACAATTCAGAATCAACGGATATGCTTCGTCGCAATCTCTCGAACCAATCTTGCTGAAATAAGCTGTGAAAGCCATACGTATTTCCTCCTATTTAATTTCAAAGCCCAGATACTGGACACATATAAGGCAGACTTTAACCGGCCTGCCAGCGGCTGCAGTGTTTAGAATATCGTTGTAACCAATAACGAATTCAGTTGTTTATTTTCGGATCAGCGCGATCAGTTCATACCAGTCGCATTGTCGTGCTTGGAGATGGAAGCCAGATACACCTCATCGCCGACGCCCAGCTCAGACAGCGGAGTGTTCAGCTGTGCCACCGTCAGAATGCAGCCATCCAGGGTGCTCTGGCCATTTGCGTAATTCACACCATGCTTCGCGAACACGTCCTTCGGGGTCATGCTGGTAGCAACAACGTCCTCGATCTTGTCGTCATTAGTGGTAACCCAAATCTTAATCATAGTATGTACTCCTTTTTAATTTGAAAAATATCGTTTACTCGTTAAAATGCCGGACGTATTGCACAGGAACATCCGGCGTGGAACCTCAGCGGCGCTCTTACTCGGCGTCTGCGTCCTCACCATCGATAGTGATTGCAGCATTCATGGCGGCCTCATCAGCGTTGATGGACTCCATAGCGGCTGCGATCTGCTCCTCGATCTTGGTGCCGTGAACGATAGTCAGACCGATCATGTCGCGAACCCACTCCTTGATCTCTGCCTCGGACTTCATGCCAGCAGGAACAGGGCGGCTCAGAGCGGCAACCTTATCGCCAGTGACTGCATCCTGAGCAAAAGCCACGCCGAACTTGCTGATATCATCCTTAGAAGCAACAGCAATGGCGCTCACAAGCTTCTTCTCCTTGCCCTCGCCTTCATACAGCTTCAGAGCCTCGGGACGGAACTTCTCGACCTTCTTCAAGGTGGCGACATTGTAAGAGGAAGTGACGAACAGGGTATTGATCTTAACATTAGCCTTCATGATTTTTTCTCCTTTGTAATTAAAGATTGATATGTAAACGGGCAACCACCCGTTGTACCTTATGCGGTTTGCAGTAGCTCCTTCATATCATCCAGAGCTTCGTCCCATGTATCGGCCGACTGAATAAACTGACCACTATCCGCCGATACAATTTCATAGTGGCCGTCGACATACTTGATGTTCATAAGCATCACTCCATTTTACTTCTTCTGTTTAGCGGCAAAAAATAAAATCACAAAAGTGATTTGCAAGTAAGTTTTGTTGGACACGGCTCCCAAAATCTCTGCGGACACCAAGTAATCGTTGTTTGTCCACTCTCAAATGGATCTAACATCTCTACGATTGGGCAATCTCCATTAAATCTTACGATACGCCCTCTTTTGTGGAGATTCGTATCGTTTTTAGATACTTCATTACCGATTCTGACTAACTGTCCAACATGTAAATCGTATTTCATACAACTGTCTCCTATGTAATTGTCCATGTGTGACGATAGCCAGCAGGAACGTCTGCAACACGCGCTCCCCAATCGTCAATGTAGGTATCTTGCATACTTTCTGCATCATTTACGTCGTGTTCGTTCAAACACTCTAAGAACAAATCCTGCATCCTATCTACTGCTTCTGCATGATTCGCACAAACGTGCTCAACACAAGCGAACGCCCATTCGTCGGGATTTTCGACACAGTCATAAAGGACATAAACCTCCATACTGGCACCTCCTAATCAAAGCATTTCACAAAACTCGCCAAGCTTGATCCACAGCCAATATGTAGACTGATCCATCCGAACAACATCAGGAACACCGCGAATAAGCGCCCACTCATGCGCTCTCTTAAACAAACTTGCACACGCCGCTTGTTCCTGTTTGGTAAACTGTTCGTTCCAGAGCCTACGGCGAGTGCCACTGTTCCAACGAGCGCCTTCCCGAGTTTCGCAAACAAACATAAACGGAATCGTCTCGAGAACCTCATCATGTGACATGATGATCATAATGCTTAGCTCCTTTCATTTTCAGTTGTAGGGCTGAGTTCTTTTACTTTGTCGACTGCATAGTCGATTACATCAGTGACATATTCAGTTGCGTTGTTGATATTATCTTGTGTAAACATATCAGCAGCGAGCATCTTATAACAAGTCTTAGAAGAAGGAGTAAAGACAAGGACTAATAGACTTACAATTGTCACAATTGACACCTTGACGGCAGTCTTGCGTCCCTTTAAGACGTCTTCGTCCTTTTCTCCATAGCGATCGCGAGTTTCCAGCCAATCAAACCACAAATAACCAGAGATGGCAATAAAACTAATAGAAGCGAAAAGCGCCAAAATCTGAATGGTGTCAGCCATGCCAATCAGATAAAACACCCACGGACTGATAATAGAATTCATAATACTTTGTTCCTTTCATTTTTGTGTGTTGATATTCGAATATGGTGCTACCGACCCGACTTGAACGGGCACGTTGTCGCCAACAGGAGATTTTAAGTCTCCGGTGTCTGCCATTCCACCACGGTAGCATATAAAAGAAAATCAGAAACAGCCAACATTCGTTTTACGTTCCAGTTTACTGGCTACCTGAAGAGTATTCGTCCGACAGCTACTCGGCTTGCACCTTATTCCCCTTCCTATTTGGCTCAGCATCATTTACCGGTGTGATGCCTGTCGTTTGCCAATGAACGGCCAATCCCCGATCTAGCTGGAACAACTGATTTTCTATGGAGCGACTGACGGGGTACGATCCCGCAACATTCAGATTGGAAATCTGACGCTCTGCCAATTGAACTACAGTCGCATATGACCCGGCTTACTACGCCTTATTGCCACAGCATGCGCCATGGAGCCGGGAATAACAAGGAAGAAAAGAGGTAAAGCCCGAATAGGAGGAATGAGACCCTATAAGCGGGCATCGGAGTGACTGGTTGGACTTGAACCAACGGCGCGCAGTTAGCTTGCTGCTCTACCGTCTGAGCTACAGCCACATAAGATACTCGGCTTACAAAGGCACGCTGCACTCTTTCGAGCGAGCCGAGAATAACGTACATGGAAAAATATAACATTCCCCACAGGGGGGGTGGTATCTCGCACAGGCGCGGCCGGATCTGACCGCTAAAGATCCTACCCATACGAGATTGGTGCTCACAAGAAGACTCGAACTTCCACGTCATAAAAGACAAGGGACCCTAAAACCCTCGCGGCTGCCAGTTTCGCCATGTGAGCATATCAAAAGCAGGATTGCGTACCTGCTACGACTTGTTCAGTCACGGTGATTCATGTCTGGAACCCATGAGCCACTAAGCATCTGTGAGGAAAAGGAGATTTTTGGGCGACGCAACTCACCCATGGTGTTTCGGATGGGACTTGAACCCACATGCTTTCGCAGAAGTTTTTGAGACTCCCCTGTCTGCCGATTCCAGCACCGAAACATACTTGCTCGTCTTTCCGAGCCGCCACTGCTTGCACAGGTTTAATCGAACTTTTTATTCGTCCTCGATTTCTTCGTCATCTGTTACATAAATCGCATCGATTTCTTCATTGTCGTCTGGGCTAATTTCTTCAGAATTATAAGCCTCTGCCGCAATCTCCTTCGCCTGTTCTTCAGACTCCGCCGGAATCCACATAGAATACGACTGTCGCGTCCAGACGCTTACAAGATATCTCTTCATTGTTTTCACCTCTTTATTCATTTTTTGTGTATTTTTATACAATGGTGGGACGTGAGGGATTCGAACCCCCGTGAGGTGTTATCCTCATCACCCGGTTATGAGCCAGGAGCTTTAACCAACTAAGCTAACGTCCCAGAGAGGAGGATTTGACCATGTAACGGCATCGGCGATGTGCAATATGACTTAGCCGCGTCAGCGGATACAACTAGGTACATTTTGTCTTCCCTAGAGCCCATCCTCAAAGGCTGCCCTTTCCAATCGACTCTCCGCCAGTTTGGGCACCGAACTGACTAGACCACAATCTCAGGTCATCCATTAGCCTACACATGTTGTCACCAGACCATCACTCCACGAGGAGCTACCCCGTCGCAGTCTGTTCGTACATTTTCGGTCAGAGCGTTATGGACACACTGTATCCACGGTGGAATTGCGCCACCCCAGCGACCTCGCACTACACTACGCTGCCGCATCGAACCTAGCTGGAACCCAACAGAATCGAACTGTTGTACGACCATCGGCTCCATATAAAAGCAGGGTTATCGTACCTGCCAGCATTTTCAGCCACGCAACTTAGTCCAAAAGATCGTCAACCAACACACAGCAAAAAAGAGAAGGACAAGTCGTTTAATTTTGCACAAGGAGAAAGGAAAACCTTGTGCTATGGTCCAAGTGGTGGGGCACGATCCCACGGTCTCTAGTTCCCAAAACTAGCGCGATACCAACTTCGCCACACCTGGTTATATGCCGGTCTTTCCCGGCTGTCAGCCCCAAGGGCCATGGAGGAAGTAGATAGCTTAAATTGATGCCGCCACGATCTTTGCAGCCTCCTTAAACACTTTCATATTCTTGTCAGAATATTGGAAGATATCAGGAGTACACTTAGGCGGCTTATTGTGAGAACGTACATATGCTTTACGCATTCGGTCCATCTTGACAACGCCAATCGTGTCGTAAATCTTTGCATAGGTGATCCAACATCCAACCGTCTTATCGCCTAGTTTCTTGGCAATTGGCTCAACAATTGGAAATGTGATGCTTTTTACTTTCGTATTGCAGCGACGAGACTCCTTTTTCGGCTCATCAACCGCAGGAGCTTCGACCGCCGGTGTTTCAGCCGCCGGTGTTTCAATCTCAACTGCGTGAGCCTCGGCCACAACGACCGGTGCGGGTTCTTCAGCAACGACCTCAGGAGCAGGTTCTACCCTGTGACGAGTAGGAATCATATCAGCAGGGATCATAGGCGGCTTCTTGGTGAGTGCCGACTTAATCCCCTTTCGGGCCTCAGCGTCATGCTTTTCGTTCTCATATCGATCTTTCATAATCGACATGAAGATTGACTTCCATGTTTCGCTGTCCTCGATGATATCCAGGCCGCTGAGGTTCTTAATGTCACCTTTGTAGCCAACCCGCTCAACATACATCCGGCGCTCATCTTTGAAATACCAGCCATAGTTGCGGCCGATATAATCATAAGCCTGTTTCAGAACCGCATTTAGTGTCGAGCCAGACATGCGAGCGATAGAGTTTCCGAGCTTATAAATCTCAGTCCGCCATTCGCTACGCCCTTTGTATGTAACCTTGTTGGTTTCGTTTGTGGTGGATGTGGTGGTCTGCTCAGGCTGCTTCGTCGGCTGATTTGCGTTTAGTTTTCTTTCCAGCTGCTTGCAGACAAACAGCACATTGTCAAGAGCGTTGCGGTCTTGCTGACGAGCAGCTTCAAGAGCATCCATCTTAGAATGAATCTCTGTCAGCACCTGAGTCATCTTGTCGAATCGCTCCTGCCGCTTGAGCTCAGCCTGATTGACTTTCAGTGATACAGTTTCACCACGCATCAGAGCGGCGATCACATCCCAGCAGAAATCCATGAAGGCATCTGCTTTGGGCTGAGTGCTGTAACGGCAGATCTCCATGACACCACGCATATTATATACGTAGGTTTGCTGTTTTCCACCAGGGGTAATCAAATTGATTAACCCTGACAGTGGGTCAAGACGCTTGGCATTGCGCTTGTGAATCGTTCCAATCGAAATTGAAGGATTCTTATATTCCAACGCCAAGCCGATCTGCTCACGTGTCATCCAGAAATCATCCTGAGCTCTGGTGTGATCGACCGCCGGATTCTCATAGACCCGAATGTCGAGTGTGCCGAATTTTTTTGTATCCGCCAGCACCAACGTGTTTTCTACTTTAGCATTCATTTTTTCCTCTTTCTCATTTACTTCTTCTGTTTGCACGACTAGATTAGCACATCCACGAGCAGATGTCAATCGTGATTATTAACAGAAGAAGTAAATATTTTTTGTTTCTTTTTTGCTATCATCGAGATCTAAAGATATACTACCAAGTTTTATGATCCGCGTACGGGGCGATTAAGATGTCGAGGCTGGGCATCGGCGGTACTTGTGACCTCCCTATTTGGGTTGCTTCGCCAGGTAAAACCTCTCTTTCTGTTCCGAGTTTGAGAGTTTGGACCCTGGGAAAGACGGAGTTCGCTCAGTACCCGCCGCCCAGTGACACTGGCTACGCCGTTGGTCTTCGATTCACTCGCCTGACGTCTGTCCGCCTCTACCCTCCTTTCATTCTACCTTTTCGAAACTGTCGGTTATCCGGCAGCCGTAACTGAAATACGTATTCATCTCGATGTCTTACGATAACTGTCTTGCGGTACCTGTCACGAGTGTATTCGCCTAAGATGTGTTATCGAACGCGGTCATAATATCACCTCATTTCGTACATATGATACATACACGATGTCAATCTTACAGTGTGCACGCCTTCTAAGGCGGCTAGGAATCCCTACAACGGCTTTTCCGTTCTTCGTAATGAAATTATTATTACAACACATCAAAACAGCGTATATCGCCGTCTATGCCGTTCTGGCGACGTGTACCGGTATCAACTGCGTTCCGCGACATCTTTATCCGACCACATCGAAACATAAAACACCGCTTCACCGAGGTCTGACTTAAGATACCCCTCCAAGCCGCCAGTAGTGCTTTTGATCTCGAAAGTCACCTTGTCGCCGTTGATCTCGAACAGATGGCCGTCACGCTTACGCTTGTTACGACAAGTGATAAAGTCCTCACCAGCCGCGCCCTGATCAAGCTTGACCCACTTGGTCGGAACCCGAATCAGAGCGAACGACGAATCGTCACCGCTCCGAATCGAAAACTGATCGTACTGTTGGACAAGCCCGACGAACTTATCGAGGGTGAATTCATATCGGCCTGGCTCAAAATTGGTCATAAAGGTCTTCTCCTTCCCTGCTTTCTTCTCCGCTGCTTCTTCGCTTTCGCTTCCTTCTCTCCGTTCTCCCTGATGGTTCTTTTTCCCTTAACAATCCTTTTAACTCCTATAATCCTCTTACTACACATCCATCACTATCACATCATCATCACTACATCAAGCATCCTTTTCTTTTTTCAAAATTATTTTCGCCGCCACTCGCTCATCGCTCGCCACGGCTTCAAATCAGAGGCGCTTCGCGATTGGACTTCGCCCAAACCCATTCGTGATTTCGTTTCTGATTTTTTTGAATTGTGAATTGAATAATTATACATTTCGTTGCATATTGATCAATTCGCCCAAACCGATCAAAATATATAGCTTTCCAGCCTCTATTATACAACTACTTGATGTTTTGGTCAAGTGAACTGGCGTAGTTTTTGAAGATTTTACAACTGTATGGAGTGAATTAAGTAACACTTAAATATGTTTAACTAATGCGAATCAGTCCTGCTCCAGCACCAATTTTCACTCCGATTGAACCAAACTCGCTGAATTCTGGCGTATTGTAATTGACAGCATAGATACAAGGACACATATTTTCAATGTCGTCCCAATCCATCGGCCATTCATCTTTCTCGTCGCTGACATAAAGCAGATTGTCAATGACGCCGAGCTCCTGATGGAATGACCGGATCACACTGTACACAAGGCAGTCATACTGTTCTTCAAGTTTTTGAACGGCTGTTTTCTGTTGATCGTTCAGAGCGTAAAAAGCACCCCAAGGCGGCTCACTGGACAACGGTGTACCGTCGGCCTCAAACAGCTCAATTGCTTCATGCAAGAATCCAAACGCTTTCATTCGCTTGATAGCTTCGGCGCGCTTCTCTTCAATTGATACCTTCATCAGTTATCACCTCCAACGATTTTGATTGATTTGATAGAGTTATTGAGGTAAACTCTTTTGCGAAGCGTTTCCAAATTATCGAGAACTCTATCGAGCTTGTGCCAGATGTAATACTCGTAGTCGCTCATTCGGCTGACAGGAGTGCCGACCAGTTTTTGGAGCAAAGCTGCGATATCATCGTCAACAAAGTCCAGCCGGAATGCCGCCTCGCCCGGCTCCCAAACTTCGCTGCCACGAACAGATACATTGTATGTAATTTCGATTGATTTCATTATACTTCGCCCCTTTCAAATTGTGACTGTGTGCAAATAGACTGAACTACCGCGCTTTGGAAATGCTTTATATTTGATTAGCATATTGAAGATCTGATAAGCAATCTCTCTGATATCAGCCTCACTGCAATCATATCGATATAAGCAGTCGTATTTCCACTCGGTCGTCATTTTTTTAAAGTAATCGTATGTAACCATGCGATAATTACCGGAGCGTGAAATATGCGCAACTGCATAGTATGTAGCGAAAAACATATTGTCATCAAACAGAATCCCGTAATACATATCATTCAGGACGAAATCATGTGCGCCGGTTTTTAGAATCGGTTCATTTGGAATCTGCTGAAGTCGTTCCAGTTTGTTCTTGTAATCAAGATAGGATTCCATGCATTTGATGGGGCGCGTTTCCAGATATGACACCTTTTCTTTGAGCTGTTTGATTTGCTCTTTCAGTGTGCGATTGACCACATAAGTCGGAGTTGACGGCAGCTGGAGTGGCTTTTGATAACGGTCTCGCTGTACCATTTCACCGCCTTCGTTCTCAAAGATGCACTTGAGTTCGTTCTGGATACGGACTACGTTATACATCCAATTGTTATAGAACAGCAGCTCGGCTGATTGCCCATTGATTTCGGTTTTCACGATTGCGTCACCTCCCCTGGCACTTTCATAATCGACCAGCTTTTGAATTCTTTTAACGTTTTGATTCTTGCAGAATATGTGTGACAAATAAACAGCGGCTTATCATTGAGATTAGATCCGCAATCCATCCAAAGATCATTTGCTTCTTTCAAATCGTGGTCAAAATCAGCATTCATAATTTTCTGAAGCTCTTCCACATTGTTTGATACATGGATATTACCAACGTATGCAGAAACATTATTGGCCACAATTTCAGTCAAGACAAACATATCTTACTCCTATTCTTCGAGTGTGATATCATCATGGCCAGCGTCTTCAAGCTGTTCATCCGATGCCAGCGCAATGATCTCGTCAATGTTGTTTTCGATCAGATATTTTACATCTTCCAGTCGCTGATCCAGAATTTCTTTCATCTGGGTTCTAACTGCAGTTTCACCGATATATGCATAGTTGCATTTCAGAGCCAGAATCAGATCATCAAACGTGACGGGATCAAGAATTGTATCGCTGGTGAGCATATCTTTACCGAGCTTCCAATACATTCAGCGAAACCTCCTTTTGTTCTAATTCAATCGGCTTAAGTGTATGAAATACCCGATGCCTCGTTTTATGAACCTCATCTTCAAAGAGATATTCGGAATGTGCGCCGTATTTACAATCAGAAAATTCGGCGGATCGAACATTCTTTTTCTCACGAATTTTTCGATAATTATTATAAATAAAATTGCAAGCGGATTCTCTGGTAGTAAATGATTTCACGGTATGAGTATATTCAGTACGCCAAATAAAACCTTTACATTCTGTTCGAAACGTTTCGACAACCAAATAAATCATTATATTACGTTCTCCCTTCTGCGTTAGCCTGCCGGGTTAGAATCTCCTGAACTGCACGAACTTACCGTCATCATAGCAAGGAGAGTAACACTTTGTTCTTCTACCGTACCGCTCAATGAATGCGGCTACGAAAACGGGTTCGCCCTGAATGATAATTGCTTCGGGATCTAACGCTTTGACTTCATCGGCGGTATTCCATGCGATAAAACGAACCCGAAGAGACGAGTCACTCGGAAGGATTGTGGGCAATGGTCCATCATGTAGCACACCATCTGTACACAGCTTGCGAGCTGCATCGAGCTGAGCGTTGGACCATTGGGCGATAGAAAGTTCAGTCATATTGAGAACCATATTGCGTAGCTCCTTTCAAATCAGGTCGCGAGTGATAATCTCTACAAAAGATTCATACTGAATACCTTCTGCGTTTTTCCAGCAATAAGACACATACGGACTATATGCATCTTCATCGAGCTTTGCATCATAAATGCCGTGATCATGAATTACAATGTTATAAATATCGCGGAGAACCTTTAGTGCATCTTCGCGGTTCTTATGTACAGACTTAATAGCATGAGCGTATTCGTCCCAAGATAAGTTATCGTTCTGCTTACGATAAGAATCTTCAACGATATATACGGGTACATTCATAGTAGTGTGCTCCTTTCATTCCATCTCGATCTTAACGCCGCGATATTTGCGATTTCGATATAACACATTAGCCGCCCACTTTCGTGCACAATCGTAGCTGGCGAATGCACGGTGATATGTTTTAAAATTCAGCCAATTACCTTCAAGTTCTCCATGAAATGTAATCTTGTAATGCTGGAGTCGATAGCCAGCGTCTGCATAATCACTCATACTGCGGGCCCTCACTTCACTTCTCTTGATTCGATCTGAATATAGCGTTCGAACTCATCGCCGTCCAAATTCTTCCAACGATAATGAAGATTGCGGCCATCAGCATCAAATTCAACGTCATAGCACTCCGGGTCTGCACTCACCGATTTTGCCATCTCACTCAGCATCTTCATTGCACGCTTGCGACTGCTATAAACATCCCCATTGTAACGATTGAACATCACCCACGGTTGACCTTTGGTTCGCTTGGAATAGGAATTATCCAAAATATGTACCATCATTGTTACAACTTTCCCCTATTCGTTTTATTACATTTACTACTCATATATTGGATGTGGTTACGTCTGCCCCGGTACCACCAGTCGCCCGATTTCTGAAAACTCCTTAACATACGGTCAACTTGTCCGTTCGGGAACCACCCAGCTCTATAAGAGACTTACGGGTCGATTATGCCTAGTTGCGACTCCCGTCGATCTCGTATGTATGTGTGCGCTTATTCGGATGCAACGATCACTTACAGCGTTAATTCTATTTAATTTGAAAAATTTCAGCCGCTGCGTGTCAGAACAGTTTGTATCGCCATCCCATGAAATTTCGCTCAGTGGAGCAAGACGCGACCCTTGCACCAAAGACCACTCCTAGCGAGCGGTAACTGATTTTACAATTCAAGCTATAAACCCTCCTTTCGTTTAGTTTCGCTCACTTCAAGTAACATCCTCTAGTTTACTTTTATCATTGATTTATCCGCGTGGCCTTTGCATCAAAATCAAATCAAATTTCACTAGAGCGGTGGAGCGCCCTTCTGTTTACGCTGCTCACGTTCTGGGCTTGGGACCAGTACCAGTTCTGCAGAACCAGTAGCCGCATTAAACCCCGGCAGCACAGCTGTTGTACTACCGGAGTTCCCTCTGCGAATACTTTTTGTTATGATAACATTTACGACACCATCAGCGAAGTATTTGGAAATTATTGTATGTAGTAAACTTTTGGTAACGATAAGCCGCTAGTTAGGACCGAACCACTTTCAATTCGCCACGCTTACGGTTAGGTTTCGTGCCAGGCATGTAAATCGGCCTTGCAGTAGCCACCTTTGCAACTTGCTCTTCGACTGCATGACTCAGTGGCTTAACGTCCTTCGTACTCTGTGCCGGCGTAATACTTGCATCGTCATTCGGCAGACGGTATGGCCCAGCAAAATGAGTCTTGCGCAAATTCACGTCAACCGCTTCCAAGTCGTCCAGACTGAGGCCACGCTTGGCGACCTCATTCGGCGTGAACAACTCACCAGCAACGATAGCTGACCAGTATTCGATACCGCCGCGCTTCCTGACCAGGTAAGTCTTACCATCAGACGAAGATCTCACACGATAAAACAGCATTTTTCTTACCTCTCTCTTTTGATGTGTAGTGACAGCGTACCCTTACATGAGTGCTGCCGCGTTATTTATCGCAACAGCGATAATCACAATCACCGCTGTGCTATACAGAACGAATTCGCACGGACAATCCTGATAGACGGCTACGATGCCATCCACCAGATTTTTCACCGCACGATACAAGCTCCGACAAATTCGATTGAATCGCGGGAACTCATCTAGGTAATAAAAGCCACGACAAATCTGAAGCCCAGCATATGGAATAACAAAGATTCCAACTGTGACCCAGATGGCGCGGCTACAAAGCTCTTGCCATTCAAGCATTTTCTGCTCTCCTTAGATTCTGATGAAATCGTCGATATAGTGGCGCTGCCCGCCCAGATTGAAGTACGGACGCCCGCTTAACGTATATTTGACTTGGCGTGTCCCACAGTCCTCGATCGTATCGCCGTTGTTGATACCTACATGAACGCGCTCATCGTCACATTCGTAGATTTCATAACCTCCGAAATTCGACATGGGACACACTGCGATTGCTTTAGGCGAACTGGTTTGCTTTGTGGCAGTAGTTGGCTCGACTGTGAATTGTTCCGCCATAATTAGCACCTCCGTTGTATCTGCGATCGTAATTCATTCGAGCTCTCTTGCCGAACATCTTACGACTGCTGCGTGTCATATCGTGATCGCCATGTACAATGAAGCCGTGACAGTTTGTGATGGTCGCCACCAGACGGCAGTTCGATTCAATACACCGCCACATCTTTTCCTTGGGCAACTGGTCATACGAATGCTCAGTAAGGAATCCCATTCTTGCTCGCCGGAAAAAATCAGGGGTAAGCTCGCGGTCGTTGATTTTGACAATCCGAATGATTTTGATGTCTTCATTCAGAACTACACCATAGAGGTCGCCAGCCATGGTTTCATAAATTTCGCTGACAATCATACGGCTGCGCTCCTTTCCGCAATCAAACTCTGAAACAGCTTGCGACCTGCTTCGCCCATATCTTCGGGATACAGAATCGGCTCACGACCATTGATTTCAGCGATGATTTCTGCACCCATAATGTCGAGCTCAGCAAGGAATGCGGTCATACTCAGCCCGCCGTAATCTTCCGGGTTGTACTCGTCAGCAAACGGCCAACCAGTTTCACAGGAATCCATTACGGCTTCGATACTTTCGTCACCGTGCAAATGGATCACGTTGATAAGATCATCGCGATAATAGACAAACACAAAGATATCCCCCGCATTGTCTTCGCAAAAGAAGTTGGAATACATCGCTGCGCCTCTCAGTCTCGCTCGTACGATTTCACGACGGTGTTCTTGTGTGTCAAGGTCATACGGGAAAGATTCGATTTGGCAATCCCCTTATCCAGCATACGAATCGTCTCGTATGCCTTGCGCGCCCCATCCTCACGAGAAAATTGGGACACCGTTTCGAGACCATCTTTGTATTGGATTGCGACAGTCCATTTAGTACCGTCATCCACGATACGTCCAGCAGTGGGGCGCTCCGGCTGCTGTGCCTGCTGTGCTTTTACGGCCTGCTCCTGCCTGCGCTGCTTTTCAGCCTCAACACGGAGACGCTTTTCTTCTGCATCAATCATGACGCCGATTTCTTTGACGTCATTCATGATCTGGTTTGCAATATTCCTCGCCATCTCGCCAGCCTTTTCGCCAACGAACTTGTCGGCAAGCCCATCATAAATCCACCATTTGTCCATAGCGGCTGCCTGAGCGTAATTGAGAATTTTTAACTGGTTCATAATGATTTTCCTTTCTTTAATCGACATCACAATCAGAGAACAGCACGTCCTCGATATAGTCATCACTAAAATCATCCGGTGTTCCATTTGAATTGATAATAAGGGTTACACGATCACCTGGATTCACGGGGCAAAATCCGTTAAAGAACCAATCATCTTCGAACTCGTCCACAAACCAAACAGTGCTCTGGTCGGGGTATGTTTTCATTGCAATCGCGCCAAGCACATAATAGCCAAACGGGCCCACGATTACGTCATCATAAGGGCTTGCGATGGGATTCACAACAATCACTTCATCGTCGAAGATATTATCTGGGGTTCCCATATCGCTGAACACTGCTTTAACTTCTTGCCCAACAATAAAGGAATCTGAATCGGCATCGAACGCCCACAGTTGGTCCTCATCATCAAGGATGGTAAATCCGCCATCGGCTTCGCTCCAGATTGTGCACATCTTACTGTATGTCTCACTTGCATGAGCTACAGGAACAGGGATTGCGAAGATAGCTGCAAACAAAATCACAGCCATCAGAATCACGGTCATCCCGCGAAGAGTTTCGTTTTTGGTTTTCATATGTGCCGCTCCTTTCAAGTCAGTCGTTGTTATGAATAAGGTCCCATGCCGCATACGCGCCACCAATAAAAGACAGCGCGATAACGATCGGGGGGAAGTATTCGATAACTGCAAAATACCACCACATAATTTAATCCTCCTTTTTTTGAACCAAGGATCATTTTCATACAAAAACTCGACAGCGGATTTCAGGTCACTGAAGTAGTGACCTTGTGTCCATGTCCCATCTTCTTCATCGTAACAAAACGCTACGACATAGGGGCAAAGCGTATTCTTTCGTTTCAGCAGAGTGTATTGCCCACCCCGCTCAATGATAATGTTGGATACGTTCTTGCCGCGCATAACGCGTGGCATCTCATGTCGAAGAACAGAATACGTGTGAGTCTTGTTCACTTTCTGAAGTCGTGCCGCTTCTTTTTTGAGCCGTTGGTATTCGTTGCTTGCTCCGTGCGAATTTTCACACAGAGATGCTTCGACGATACTCAAAGCATTCAAGTCAATCAAACAAACGATTCCCGTGGTTCCCATAACGTCGCCCCCTCTTAAAACGGCATTTTTGCGTTCATTAAACACTTTCGTGCGTAATGAAGCGCATCTGCCGCGCTGTTAAAACCCCGTTCAACGGGGTAACCATCGTAATCGCGAAACGCGGCCAGGTCGAACAGACCGCCCCTTTCGTCCCTAACGTTATTAGAGACGTATACGGTCTTAGAATACGCGGGATGGCCGGTGGGATAACGGTACACGACAATCTCGTGACCATTTGCAACGGTCTTAAAAATAATGTTGTCGTTCATTTTCGCATTCTCCTTTCATCCCGCCCAGCACTTGGCAGAGCTTTCATAGTGGACACCTGCTTCTTTAAGGGCTTCACTATAAATTTCCGCCAACTCTTTGTCTCCAAACATAATTGCGACATCGATGGCAGACTCGATTGCAATAATTGCCATGAGTTACACCTCTTTAGCAAGGGCGGCTCAAACTCTTGCATCCGATAACATGGCCAGCTTCATCACGAACTTGTCGCCCAGGAATGCGAAGATCCTTGCGGTTCTTGCACGCATTTGCCACGAGAGCAGACACGACCAGAATTGTTTCGGGCTCTTCTGCTGGAAGTCCTTCGACATCACCATATACAGTGATTTCATCAGGGACACCGTCAACAGTGGCCGCTACCGTGTAAGAGGTAGCCACACGAGGCAGAATACCGCTTGCAGAAATGGTGCGAATGATGTCACCGTTATCGGCAACAAAAGAAATCTCATGAGGTGTGCAATTGATAATTTTCATTTTCTTGTCCTTTCGTGTGTGTGTGTGCAAATGCCCGTTGATGGGCGTACTGGTAGCGGTATACTATCTTCCCCGTGACCGCCAATCGCACGGTATCGCTCCTTGCGGAGCAGAGAAAAGAGGTAAAAAGAAAACGCCAGCACTTAGCCTAGCGGCGTTTGAGCTGACGTTGGAGTTGGTTATTAAATTAGGGCGGTTTTATGTCATGCCCTGGGACATGCAGATTGTTAAAGTTCAAAAATCTCTGTTGTGATTCTGGTCTGATTCTCTCCAAGGAGTTTGCCATAAGCACGATCAGAAATACGTTTAAACTCTTCTGCTTTTTCTCTTGATGGTAAATAGTCTTGCCCGATAACAGAATCTCCGTTATCATGGTCAATAATTTTCACCAAGAATTTATTTTCAGCCATAAATTTACCTCCTGAGCTGGAATGTGGTAGAACTAATCGCATTATAACGAATAGGGGAAGTAAATTCAAGGCGAAAAGCATTTTATCTTCCGCTTTTAACAGGGAACTGAGGCTCTAACGGTCGATACGAATTCCAATGAGTAGGGCGAGAATAACGCTCTCCGGTTTTTGGATTTGTAGAATAGATACCGTCCATGCCGGAACCATCCATGTATTTTGACATGGTTTCGGACATCCGTTCGCCATAAATTCGTTGTGAATGATCAAGATATTCAGGTGCAGCAATCATTCGTGCATCTAATTTAATATGCCCTACCCCCTTTGTTTTATGGTAAGAATATGTTCCACTTGCATTAGATTGCATAGAACGGTATTTAGAAAATTCTGCCACTTGATTTGCAGGTTTTTCTTTTCGAGGAGCACGCCATTTTCGTATAGTAATTTTACCAGAATTGACAGCATTCATAATAAAATTATAAATATCCTGTCGAAAATTCATTTGCCAGCCAGGATTTTTTACAATACGGCCTTTTTTCTTTACAACAGTAGTATCATACCAACGAAGTCCCTGAATTTCATGCATCGGCATATCGACATTCTGACTTGCAACAAAAATCACATTGCCATACATCCCGTAGAGACCATTTGCGAACGGCTTAAGCATGGAAAAGATTGCATTTTTGAATACGTTATATTTGCAAGTGGTAATTTCGGCAGGGAACAAATCCATTTCCGGGTTACAATTACCGGCCTTTTGGGCAATAAAGTTCATAACTATTACCTTTCTTTTCTTTCAGGCTCTTGGTTTAAAGCCCCTGCGCCACGTCAAGGCGTCCTGATTACAGGGGTGAGCGGGCATTTTCGGTTGCCATACCTATCTCTCATACATGCAAGGCTACGCTCATAAACTTGCATGTAACAGGGCCATTTATATATTTTGCACTTGCCTTTTCAGCCCTTTGGTAGTGCAGGACTTAGGTGGAACGCTATGGTTTGTCCCTGTGTATACCCACATATAATGGTATTGTCCATTATTTCATAGCATTGTGCGGACACAAGCAGTTTTACGTCATGCTCAGGACATTAGATATTATTTGGAGTTTCACTATGATGCTCCTTTTCATTTGTAACTGTTAACGTCAAATAGGTTCGCCATCTTCGCACTTAAAGATAGCAGTGTTGTTCGCCCACATGGTTGCACTGAACCACGTCTTGCCCAGAGTGCTTTTGAAACGCTTCTCGGCTTCGTCATAGTCATTAAAGCGATAAACGGCTACTTCGTTGTACATATCCACAATTACGACGGTATACCAGTTGTATTCGTCTGGGATTGGGACAAGGATAGCGTTATCGTACTGTTCGCCCTCGAGCAATACGGGTTCTTCCATATCTTCAGTGATGGCAGACAAGTCGGTTTCAAAGGCGGAAAAGCCCTCTACTTCGTCACCGTTCCACAGGATTTCGCCCGTTTCGGCATCCATGATGAACTGCACAAGGTCAGGCATTTGAGCCATTTTAAACACGGCCGGGATTTCGTGTATCTGCACACGGTGGCCATTACGGAATTTTACCTCAAACATAGTTTTACCTCTTTGACGGTTACAAAATGCGCCACATGGACGCCCACACATTGCGTGTTGCAACGCTTGCTTGTGTGACCGGGGAGCTCCTCTCAACTCTCCCCACGCACTAGACCTAACACCTGTTTATAGACGTCTAGTCGTCTGTTATATATTACTGCTTTGCAGTCGGGTCAGAGACAGTCTTGACGTTGGCGGCCTTGAGTGCGGCCATGAGATTGTCGATAATTACGTTCTTTTCCTGCTCAGTTGCAGAAGAGTGCTGGATAGCGAACAGGGTGCTTGCAAGGTCAACAACAATATCTTTCTTGCCCCCCTTGTTGGCGTTGTTCTTGCCCTCGTTGGTTGCAGGGGCAGGCTTGTTTGCTGCGTCCACTTTGGCCTGGAGCTCTGCGTTTGCTTTACGCAGAACGTCAATTTCCTGCTGTCGGGCCTGTTCTTCTTGACGCTGCTGCTCCGCCTTGACCTGGTTCGCCTGCCGGGTCACTTTGGCCTTTTCAGCGGCCTTCTTGTTGCCAGCCTGCCGAGTAGCCTTGATTTCAGCTGCCGTTACACGGCCAAAGGGCTGACCGTTGAGCATACGGCCGGTGCAGAGCATGAGCTGCTCAAAGAATTTGTCGGCATCCCTGTCTGCGGCTTTGAGCATTTCGCCCAACTGGACATAGTTAGCCTGGCAAATATTGAACAGAGGCCTGCGCTGGGCTTTGGGGTTTTTCTTGTCTTTGGGGTCACGAGAACCAAAGTTCTTGAACCACCCCCGCATTTCGGCGGAAATGTCGGAACAGACGGCGTCCAGCATTGCGTTAGTCTGCTCTTTGTTTTCTTTTGCGCCTTTTTCGTAAAGGTCAACGTAAGCGCCAACCTTTACCATGATACGGTCAGACTGTCCATGCAAGCCTTTGACGGTGGTAGCGCTATCGCACCCCGCGTCAGTGAGTGCTTTTTCGGTCAGCGTGACCATGGTTAGCGGGTTGTTTTCGTCAACCAAATCCAAAGCGATAACAGCGAGTTTAGTAGTTTCGATACCCATAAAATTAACCTCTTTTCTATTTTTGGGTGTATAGCGTATACGACAATTTGCCGTTGGTGATAGTTACGTCCGCCCCGGTACTATCAAGCGCCCGGCATTACGATATTAACTTTCGGGTATTGCATGACCCTTGGCATAGTTCTTGCTTATACAGGTGAACCACGTCCTGTTGACTTGCTTATTTTTACGGGGTCAAACCGCTTATATCTAATCAGGACACAAGGGTTTCTTGTTTTGGGATACACTACTCCCCTTGTGCGCAACCCTGCTATCTCAAGTTTTTTGCGTGGCCCGATACTGAGCACACGTTGTTTAAACAGTCCGGCCTTTTGCAAGGTTGAACTATGCTACTTTTTTTGCCCTCTTCGGGCGCACTAGTTGCGAATGTGCACGTTTGCTCGGGAACGCACCCCACGGCATGGGTATGTTTCGGCCTTTTGCCGGTAAACGGATTCTATACGGAATGCAAGAGGGTGTACCACCCGCCCACAAAACCGGTCACACGCACCGGAGAAACGGCCACATACTAGCCACTTTTCAGTTTTCAAAGTTCGCACCTTTTCGGGAATCTCACGACTGCCTACTCGGGGCCCCAAGCACCGTGGGGTTTTGCGGTGGTGCTTGGGACACACTCACTGTACCACAACACTTTTTTTGTCCAAAACGTCATTTGCTGGAATTGAGCTATATAAAATGTAAGAGAAACGCCCAAAAATTCCCGATTGGCGGACTACCTAATCCCACCTTTTAACAAAAGGTCATATTAGCCGAAAAGCCGCATGAATCCTAGAAAAAATGGATGGTAGACAGGGCAAGAGGGGGCAGGTTGAAAATCCGAGGTTGGCCCGCGCGAAGCCCGAAGGGCTTAGTTGTTCTATCTCCCCATCACGTCCCAAACCTCCCGAGTTCACTACCGCGTTTACAACATTTCTACGTCCAGCTGTACTGCACTTTACTCCCCTACTTTGATCCCCACAGCCATGTCAACCACCGCTCTGCAGCCCCTATTTCTGCCCATCAAGATCACGTAGCACACCTTACACCGTAATATTTCCAAGTACCACTGCGTACTGCTGCGTAGCTCAAAAAACGTCCCGAAGCCTCACCCGGTAAACAACGTATTATCGTTTAAAATCTCGTTATATTATATTGTTACAAATTGCACTTATCATCGTATTTCATCCCGCTAGTACCCCCACAAAGACCAAAATCCCATTCTCAGATTGCTCAAATTTCGCTCATTTTTTGATCAAAAACGTCAAATTTTGCCATAAAATACTAAAAATGCCACTAGAAACGCACATTTCGCGCATAAAACTCGCTATACGCTCTTATTACCGACTAGATCCACACAATAGCGCCAAAAAACAACGTATCGCTCCGGAAAATATATGCAATTTCACTTGATAATCATGTGATTTTGTTGTATAATAGGTATATGATAGTTTACTTCTTCTGTTTGCGTATCAAGAATCGCCCATCTTGCTACGATCATTTTTATCCACTTGTAAACAGCAGTAGTAAACAGCCAAACAATCTTAATTCTCTGAAAGGATGTTGATTTATCGGTATGAAATTTTACGATACCTCTGCCCTACTAGATCTTCCGCCTGACACATTGCTTGCACAGCAGTTTCTAATTGCCGACGTCACTCTCTATGAGCTGGAAGATATTAAGACCAGTGGCAAGAAGGATGAAGCCACCAAAGCTAAGGCTCGCACCGTCACTCGCTTGCTCGCCGAACATCCCACAGCGTACACAGTAGTATCTATTGACTACACACAGTTGCTCTCGATCCTGAATGATGTCCCTGTTAAGGATAACAACGACGGAACGATTATGGCTGCTGCCCGATGGTATCTGAATGAGTTGATTGAAAAGAAAGAAGACGCAGAGAAAATTCAGACCAGAGCGGGAGTGTTTGAAAAGTCGGCCGCAGATGAACTTGTAGCCAAGACGACCGCTGATGTTGATTCCTTCTGTTTTGTTACCAGCGACCTAAGCTGCTTCAATCTTGCACAGCGGATTATGAAACTGCCCTGTGAACTATCTCTTGATCGCGGCGGAGCCCACAATGACTACACTGGCTGGACAGAGGTGCCCATGGATCAGGGTGGTGAGGAAGCACTGGCAATGGCCTACTCTAAAGATATCGAGCAAAAGAACTTGTTTGATACACCCACAAACGGTTATGTATTGATTCCAAATGCAGACGCAGACGGTAACACGGCTGGGCTTCGCTGGGATGGTTCACGTTATGTACCTATTAAATACAAGAACCTGAACACCGCCTACTCAGGTAAGATCAAACCGCTCAACAATCAGCAAAAGCTCGCCTTTGACCTACTTCAGAACGACGACATCACAATCAAACTGCTTCTTGGTGTGTATGGTAGCGGCAAGGACTTCCTGATGGTTAATCACGCTGTTGATCTGATCGAAAAGGGCAAATACGACAAGATCGTTTGGGTTCGCAACAATATCGAGGTCAAAGACACAAAAGAAATTGGCTTCCTTCCAGGCTCTATGCTTGAAAAGGTATATCCATTCGCAGCAATTCTAGCCGACTGTCTTGGTGGCGAGGTTGCATTGGAGCGAGCTATCACTGATGGATGGGTAGAGATTCAGCCGCTCGGCTTTATTCGTGGACGCAGCTTCAATCGATCTATAATTTATTGCAGTGAAGCGGAAAACCTCACTAAGCAGCATATTCAGTTATTGATTGGTCGAGTTGGTGATGGCAGCACACTGTGGATTAACGGTGATTTGAGACAGATTGATGATGTAGCTTTCGAACGAAATAACGGTATTCAGAAGTTGATTGATAAGCTGACAGGAAATGAACGCTTTGGAACGGTTTACTTGCCTATTACGGAACGCTCTGAGACTGCCCGTCTGGCCGATCTACTCGATTGAGGAGTCGCGCAAGATGATAGAAGTAAAAATAAGCGGTCTGAAAGTATCGGACTACTGGTCTCCTACCGACGGATGGAACTATGACGCCATTGATAGTCTTGCAAAAGAATTGTACGACCGCTACCAAGAAGCCGAAGCCGAACGGACAGTGGAGTTATTCAAGAACTACATAGAAAGAATGAGTATACTACACGAAATTGATCCTTTTTCTATTGATTATATCCGTGACCAGATTGAGCAGATGGTTCGTCCTCTAGTCCAGTGCAATATGACAATGCGAGAGTGGTTACAAGTTAATACTTCGACCTATCAAATCGTGGAAAAGCCACTTCCACCTTATCTTGATGATATGGCTATGCTATATCAGTTACAAAAAGAGTTAGAAGACGTAGCCTTACATCGATATTTGATTACACCATTTGGTAAAAGGACAGCTGTATGGAAATAATGAATGAAGCTAATTTAAATATGTTCTGGGCGATTGATGGAGGCTCCACAGGGTATGTATAAAATATTTTCACCACGCGGCGGTGGCCGCACCTATCAAATATGTAAATACGCAATTGAAAATGACTGTGACATTATTGTGCCAACGATAAATCAGTTTAACTACATCGTTGACACAATACAAAAAATATGTTCTGCCTCTGATGGAGAATGGATTTATTGTGGCATTGATAAGCCTGCAGCCACGGTTAACGTTGCAGTATGGAATGGTCAGCGGCAAATAAAAATTTATGACGCTGGAATTCTTACTATTGCATATTTTATGCATAGTACAAAACCAGTTGTGATCGATGATATTGATAAATGTATGGACTACATTGTTGGTAATCGCATGATAGCCGCCTGCTCTATAGCTACATATGACCCATCTGATGTCGCACTTCATCCTAAAATCACAGATGCAGATGATCCAGCTATAGGAAGACCGGCACTGCAACCGCAACTGACCTGTAGGAGTTTGCTATGATAACAGATATTTTTGGAACGAATAATTTTAAAAAGAACGAAAAGGAAATACTAGACCTAGCTCGGCATAAATTATATGCAGAACTTAGTGAAGAGCGTGGACATAAAGTAGATTCAGTAATGATTCATGTTGATATGGATCGCAGATATATACATTATGACTGGGATTTAACTTTTACTCTTAATCCAAAAGATTTTATCAAAGTCGAAATCATATCTGGGTTACGGATGGAAACTATTGAAGGTGACGCTGCAGAACTAATTTATAAACGATATCTCAAACTAGTCAGTGAGTACACTATGCAATCTAAAAAGCCGTTCGTGTGCCACAGTTTATTATAAGAGCGCAGCAGCGTCGTAGAGAGGTTTCACAATGAGAGTATTATTCGTAAAGCCAGAGAATTATAAAAAAGTATGCGACTGGTACAACAGATTAAAAGAAATAAAAAATCACCCAAAGACAACTGTAATATGTCAAAGCCCAGAAGAGTTCCGCGCGCAATTCGACAAAGATAAATTCGGGGCTAAATATACCACATTCTATTTTGATGAAGAATTTGGAATGATCAACACTGTAAAATGCTTTAAAGAATTTGTGAGACTATATGGCGATGAGGATGCGCGTTATATATCTGCAACAATGAAAATGAGAACCATCAACATTGACCGGTTATTGTGGGCTGGCGATTTTAATGTGTTCAAAAGTTTTTGTATTAGCCCAGATTGCATTGACGACATTATCAAGAGTGCGAAAAGACCATTATCGTTCAAAAGTTTATTATGACTGGAGGTCAATGAAAATGGATGTTATTGACTTAGATTATATTGGAAATACAGCAAATCCGTATGGATGTATTATTAATAGTGATTTCGCAAAATATTCAACCATTTCTATTCCAAAAGCGGTGTCCGTACAGGATGAAATAAAAGACATAAAAGAACAAATTGCAGATATTTATAATCAATTAGAAAAACTAAAGAGACCACTTCGGTGCAAATCTCTTCTATAAGGAGGACTATTATGAAAGAAGAATTTTCAAAACAAGATATTTTTGATATTGGATTCGCCGTAGTCGATGCGGTGAGAAATTATAGTATAACAATAGAAGATATCATCGACGCAATTCAGGTATACGCCGAGTGGCAAGAGATCATTGGCGACGCGTCGCTGTACGACACGCTCTGGATGGAAGATTGTACGCCCATGTCCCCTTCTTTGACTCGATATTTATATCATAAATTATATGGGCTAGAAGAGTCTGATTATAACGGCGAGGAGGATTATGGCGATGAGTGACCGCAAGCGCGATAAGAATTCCAAGAGTACATATATGAGAGCAGCCCGTAAACAGCGCATGATTGAAAACCAGTTTATGCAGGAGATTGAAAAGGCACAGGAAGGCCCGGCATCTAAATATAATAAAAAATCCCACAAGCAACGCCGCGAGTGGGACGATGAAGAGTAAGGAGGAATGCAACAGTGGATAAAGATCCTAAGAAGCCCGACGATCTGCAAGATGAAGACGGCCAGCAGGGCATGATGCGTACAAATATTCCTTTGACTATTGCGGTATCGGCTTTTATCAATAGTAAAGACTGGTTTGATTGGATACTGCACGCTGCTGAGACACTGGTAATCTTCTACTTGACCTATCAAATTGTAGGCAAAGTGTTATTCGTGGCACTGGTCATTACTCCTCTTCTTGTGTTTTATATCAGCAGCGCAATTGATTGTTACTACGTTGTGTGCGATAGCGAGTGGGATGATGATGACGGTGATTCCGATATTGATGACCACTTCCACAATAAATTAAAGTAAAGGAGAATTGATATAGATGTTTTCTCCTCCATTATATAGCGTTTTAAAATTTCCTCTCAATTACATTATATCGCACGATTATAATATCAAACTCACCGATGACGAAAAAACACAGTGGACAGTATTACAAGGCGATAATATGATGTTTCGCCAAATCCGCCTTATCTCAATGGACAATAATAAATTCCAGAAGTTTGTTGTTTTCGTCGATGCAACCGGCGGTCAAAATAAGCCAAAAGCAATTAAGCGGTTAATAGAGCGTGGGTTTAAAATAAACGGAAAAACTTATTTATTTAGCGAACGCAGCGCAAGCATGGTCCGCCAAAGTATGTTTAGTTTTGTCGAGAGTCATATCGAACCAGAATTGAAAAAAAGGATCAGTATGGAGCTTGACTTTTCTAAAAAACCGACAGTTTTGAGTAAGTATTATGCGTATCGCGGACTGATGTTGAGCAGTTGTCATTGTCTTGAGGACTGGATTCCAAAATTTGTTGTCGTGGATGATTTTTATCGAATGATTCCAAATCAAAATATTCGTTACGTCTACGATGAAACCATTAAATTCACGGATAAAAACGGAAAAGATCGCGAATGGAAACAAAAAGCAATCGGGACTAAAACACAAGATGTTGAAATAAATTGTTTTGATGGCGCAGGTATTTGTCATCCTAATATTATGCGTGAATTCGAAAAGCGCATTGGCACCTCAGAACGAATGAACACTTTGATATTGAGAGCACCATATATTAAAGGGTGTATTCATGAAATCGATTATGAAACATTCTTTTCTGAACGCGGTGTATCAACTATCAAAGATGTTTGGGGGCATGAATATGATGTTAGTCCTGGAAGTGAACCTCTAATTATAATTACTGTTTCGATGTACAAAGGTCTAAAATACTTTAAGCAAGATGGAACGTTTTCAGATTGGGAAAGATATTGGGTTCTATTTAAAAAATATAATCATTGCCTTGGCGTTGCGAAATGGAATTTCACTCTCGAACAAGAACCTACCCAGACCAGATGCAATTATCAGTTACTTCAAGATCTTAAAGCGTTAAGTTTTGACGAGTTCAAGCATCTTGCAGATCCCAGTGTTAAATGGTACGAAAATATTGTCGGTGGTGATATCAATAGCACGTTCAATTTTCTTGGATTAAAGGCTGATAATTGTAATCCGCTCAATCATTATGTGGCCGCAATTGCAAGAAATCCAGAAATGATTAATGAACCATGTGTTAAAGAATATATCCACAACCTTCTTGAAAAATATCGAGATGAAATGAAGTGCGGCAGACTATGGATGGATGCCACTTTCAAATTCTTCTCCCCTGACCTGATCGCCCTTATGGAACACATTGGTGGTCTGCCAGTAGTTGGGTGTCTTAATGCAGGAGAGTTTTATAGTTTCGATAGACGTGGAACAATTTTAGGGAAAAGACTGCTTGAACGAAATCCGCATATAACGGATAGCGAACATAATCCATGCGTTGGAGTTTCGAATGAATTGACAGATAAATATTTAAGTAGATTACAAAATGTTCTTTGTATCAATTCTTATGACGTCAGTTGCCAACGACTGAATGGCGCGGATCAATGAGGTCCGAGGCTACAGTGATGTAGCTATGGAACGGTGTGAACCCTATCAGGGGTGTGATGCGAACTATTGTAACGATAGGAAATGATCGTAAATCGCATCGCTAACTGGGAAGGTATTGAAATACTCCATTTCAATAATAATCCAGTGGTTTATAAGGTGTACATTCGTAAGGTTTGGAGGGTTATGTATGAACTTAGAATGTACGGCAGCAAATTATTATGGTGCAGATTATTTAATATTTAACGACGGAACACTTTACGGAAAGCGAAAAATGATAAAACCAAGAGTTGATGCAGATGGATACTTAGCAGTTACTGTTGGTGATATGCAACATCGTACATGTATTCGTGTTCATCGAATAATAGCTGAGCAATTTGTTCCAAATCCTAATAATTTACCAGAAGTCAACCATATTGATTACAATCGATTAAATCCGTCTGCAGACAATTTAGAATGGGTTTCTCATCAAGACAACGTCACGCATTCTGTTAAAGCTGGGCACTATGATGATAGACATGATGGGGAGAAAAATGGTCGTGCAAAAACAACTTATGAAGAAGTTAGTAAAATGCGCGAAGAGTATAAAAATGGCACTCCCATATATGTAATCGCAAAGAAGTATGGGAAACCATGGTCTACAGTTGGAAACATTGTACATAATAAAACATGGACACAATAAAATTTAAAACACCTTATAGACTCTAACGACTAGCCGTGATGAGTGTAACGGCGTACACCTGCTATTGATACGCAGGCTTAATGGAAGCGCACCGCTACTGTTATAAACAGTAGAAGATATAGTCTGACCCTTTAGAGGGTTGTTTGATGGAGACCTTGTCCTTGTTGTTAATAATCCAATTATGATGAAAGGTGTACCAACAGATATAAATATCGTGATGGATGTTGAAGATAAAATCACTGCACAATCTGTTCCTGATACAAACGAAAATAAATTTGAATGTATTTTACGAGGACTAAAAAGTTTAATTGGCGAAATAAGTAATATGGCAACATCTTATCATAATAAAGTTGCAAAGAATGAATACTACGAAAAACTATTTTCTGATAATATCGCTCTCCTTTCTGTGTGTAATGGAAAAGCAATTGATTACTCAAAAACTGGCGTGTTATATCCTATCCCCCGCAATGTTGTAAAGCTTGCCAAGGGACCATATAGTGTTCCAGTGTTTATGCGTTGGGCAGGCCCATACTACGCACGTCTTCATAATTTAAGCAAAGCACACAGCAATATGAACCTGCTCTGTATGAGTCTTGAGCGCTGGGAACGTGGCGTCCGCTGGCGCAAAGAACCTGCTGGCAGCTTTGATTGGCACATCATGTACGATCCAGAAGTCGGCTACGACCAGGTTGTTTTTAACGAAATTGAGGCTATCTTTCTTGATTTTTGTAAATGCCGCAAAGAAAATTTGGAGTTCGAAAAGAAATGCCGCAATTGGAAGATTTATCATAAAGACATTCAGGATCGCATTACTAAAGAAGAAGCTAAAACCTATGAAACCAACTGGCAGTCTATCTACAACGTGTATCGTAACAAGTGCAAGCTGATCTGCCCCGACGTTCGTGAGTTGGCTAATATTCTAGTCGTGCTGTGCTATGAAAAATACCCCAACAAGTTCAAAAAATTCTTGTGGCACATGGCTGGCGCTGGCGTAGTTGAAAATATCAAACCAGTTCCCGTGCAGTTACCAGTTCACGACCCGAATGGCAAGTATGAATACCTTGGTCAACGATATAGTTTGGCCGAACCGAGAATCTATGAGGCGAGAGTGAAATGATATGGATGATTTAAAAGATTTAATAACTATAGATGAACTTAAACAGACGAATACGATACGCTGTCCATTCTGTTATTCTACAAGAGTGTATCCGATTATTGGAAAAGACGTAAAAATCAAAAATAGATACACGCCATATCAAGAAGTTAAAATTTCAAGTATTGATGGATTCTATTGTATTGACTGCAAAACTGCGTATGCCACAACTGTCAATGAGATAATCCAACAATGCAGAGATATTTCGGGCGATCCAGAATTTTATCCAGAATCAGGAGAGGAGAAGATAGATGTTTAATCTGTTCAAAAAAAAGAAACCACAGCACGCAGAAATCCCGCAGCAGATGGAATGCCCTAAGTGTGGTGGGACCATGACGCTGACAAGCGGATTGACGTATACATTCCACTGTCGGGGACAGGAACTCGAAGCCTCAAATGTTACCGCCATGAAATGTGCGAATTGCGGCGAGATGATGTTTAGCTGGGATGAAGCGCAACGTATTCAAAAATTTGCTCATGAATCTGTGGGCTGGGAGGATAAATCAGAATGAGTTATCAGTGCTTTAAAGCAACGATTATCGCTTTGATAGCTACACTATGTTTATGCTTAGGTATTGGGATTTGGGCATCTATTCCTCGCAAAAACAATGTAGGCGATAAATCTGTTTATAATGGAAGCTCTTTGTACAGTATTTCCAACACGAAACTTATTTACGATGAGAACACAGGAGTTGTATACTATTGGCTATATAGTGGATATATGGCCCCATACTATAACGAACGTGGACAACTTTGTCGTTATGTTAATGGCGAAATTACGCCAATTGAATAAGTAGGTGTTACAATGAATATAGCTGAGCAGATTCTTTATTGGAAATCAAAACCTTATTCTTTTATTGATGCATATTTCGGCTCTCTACTATATTGGTACCAGAAAATTTATCTATGGATGTTTAGTAATAGGAGGTTAAATGGCTTATACGACATTTTATTGCAACGAAAATATGCTTCTTGACAATTGGAAATACTATCACGAGTCAAACCTGATGCTGCGAAATCTATTGAAGAGGACAAGCCTCTCCCCTATTGAGTGTGCGACTATCTATTATGAACGTATGCGAAACCCCGAATCTGTCAGTTATGATCGTAGCCATCTGATTCAAGTATTCGGCAGAGGGCGCAAAAATAATGCGCCACTACTTGACGTACATCAAGTTGTTTTATATCAGAAAGATTTAGATTATATCACCGACGCTCGCCGCCGCTATCATATCAACTGGGCACAGCTTAGAGTCTTGCTTGGAATTATCTTCTTCTGCCGATTATATGGTAGCGACACGGTGGCATTAGACACTGATTTTAAGATGAAGCGGTTTGGAAAATGTTTTGACGAACAGACGGAAATCATGTATCACGGTGGACCCAACTGGGACGATGGATACAACACGGTACGCGGCATGTACGAGCTGTCTGATGTGCATCATCTACTCTATCGAACTGGAACAGACGATATTGGCTGCTTATATACATATCCGAATTTTGCACTCGATAAAGATGACGTAATTGCGTACACCTTCAATGTAACACTTGAAAACAATCGACTGAACCTCAGCAAAGTGGCACGGAAATTGTTCGATCCAAAGGAATGCTACTGTATAGTGTGTGGTGAAAAATATATCGCAAAAAGACCGAACGCAAGTCTATATTGCAAAGAGTGCGGGGCAAAAAAAGAAAAGCTACGCATTGCAACGAAGAACGCAAACAGAACAAAAGACCGAAATTGACTTTATTTTCTTAATATATGAAAGAGAGTTTTCCTCTCAAATTTAAATTAAAAAAGGAGAATATCATTTATGGTAGAAATTAATAAGCGCGAGGCAGAATATCTTCGCAAGGTGATTCCAAATGTTCATATTACGCGTACTGTTCATCACTGGTACGCTGAAGAAATCAAATCTGTTCTTACTCAGTTGCCTGGCAATGCTGAGGCTGAAGAAGCGTTACAAGAACTAAACCGCACAAGTCGGACCAATTCAAATTTTGATATTTGAGGTGCCGAATGGACGAAATTAAAAAGAATGAATTTAAAAAGGCGGACGATGAATCTTTTGACGAGTATATGATTCGTATTGGCAATGCATGCTCCGAGCGGAAGTTGACGTGGGATCAAGCTGCCGTTGTTTTGAATGAAGCTACAAACTCCAATTTTGGGGAGTGCGCCTATCGGAAGAAATATAAGTCATGGAAGGCCGGCTACGATTATGCACTTGAACATATGTGTAGAGACACTGTGGCAGACGAGCTGCAGCGATTGAAGATAGAACAGGTCAAGATGCGAGACGAGCGGGCGGCAACAAACAAGGTTTATCGTGATATTGCGCGTGCTGAATCTATCAAAGAACTGATTACAAGTGCTGTTGCACCCTACGATAAGAACGACTTCTTGAATATTGTTCAGTACGAAGGCAGTGGACATGATGTGATTGTATGCTTGTCGGATTTACATACTGGTGCCGGTATTGATTCTGCATGGAACAAGTTTGACAAAGAGATCTTAAAGGCGCGGCTAGAAAGTTATGTCGCTCAGGTGTTTAATATCGTCGAACGGCACGCCGCTGAAAAGATTCACGTGCTGTTGCTTGGTGATCTTATCAATGGTCATATTCATATTAACACTCGTATTCAGAACAATGAAAATAGTATCGAACAGGTTATGACGGCCGCAGAGTTGGTAAGCAACTTTGTAGCAGAACTGTACGAAGTATGCCAACATATTGATGTGTATTCGGTCAGTGGTAATCATTCACGAGTTTTTCCCAACAAGGACGAACAAGTTGCCGGAGACGAACTCGAAGAGCTGATTCCATTCTATATGAAGGCGCGGCTACAGAATCTGGCTGGCATTGAAGTAAAAACAGAGAAGCTCGATCCTACGTTTGGTGGATTTAAGGCTCGTAATAGTCTGGTGATGTATGCACATGGAGATAAAGATTCTCCTGCTAACGTCGTCGAACACTTGACCATGATGGTGAAACAGCCGATTGATCTGGTCTTCCTCGGACATCGTCACACAAACGGAATGACAACTGTGCACGGGACAAAGGTTATTGAAAGCGGCTGCGTATGCGGAACCGATAGTTATGCTGTTGGTATTCGCAAGAATGATGTCCCACAGCAAGCCGTAGCTGTTATTGCTGATGATGGTTTGACCTGTCTGTATGATGTGAAGCTTGAAAAACCAGCAAAGATAGTAATTTAACATTGTAATTCATAGAGATTTTTAGACGCTCTGGGCTTGACCGCTCAGGGCGTTTTTATATGTCGCAGGTGACAGCGCCGGTGTGCTGACTTGGCTCATAACCAAAGACAGAGTGGATCGTCCCCACTACCTGCACCCATAAAATTAAATTGTAAAGGAGGTTCCAGAATTCAAAGATGGAAGAAAAATTTCATAAAGATTTAGGAGGCGATTACTTCTACTGCTATTCTCGCCGTTGTGCATTCTTTATTCGTGCAATGGGAATTTTCTATGAAGAGATTGGTGAGCATCCAACTACGGGATCTGTATATACAAAGTTCCACAAAACAAAAAAGCTCAATGAAATCTTAAAGCTGTGGGACGATATCAAGTATCGCTTCGATAATATGTCAGATGACGGAACGGTGGTGAAGGACTATGGCCAGAACTGCCGTTGAAAAGAAACCGCCACGCATTAAGGTCCCTGCCTCATGGAGTGGTGGCAAATGTATGTGCTGCGGAAAAATCTATGATGTGCGCAAGGGAAATTTCTCGAAGACGCAAAGTCAGTGGTTTATGGGCAACGATGGATATCTGCCGTGGTGTAATGAATGCAAAGAAGAAATGTTCAACTTCTATGTAAAGAAATACGGAGACGAGAACGAAGCAATTAAGCGACTAGCTATGCTATTTGATATGTTTTACTGTGATGGGCTTCTTGAGGCCGCAGATCACTCTACTCCAGGTTCTCCAAAAATCAACACATATATGGGACGCCTTAATATGCGACAGCACGCCGGGAAGTCTTATGACGATACATTAGATCAGGAGAAGAAGGATGCGCTGGCTGCTGGTCGTACTGGCAACACAAAAGTCACTCAAAAGATGATCAGATTCTGGGGCGCTGGTCTGGAGGAGCAGGACTATTTGTTCCTTGAGGATCACTATCAGAATCTTATTACACGCCATGAGTGTAAAACTGCCGCACAGGAAATTCTCTTCAAGCGCATTGCAAAGGGCGAACTTAACTGTGAAAAGGCAGACGCTACCGGCGACACAAAGAAAATAAAAGAGGCAAACGACAACCTTCAGAATCTAATGGGTTCAGCTCAGATTAAGCCGAATCAGACGAACGACAACGCACTGGCTGAGACTAATACTTTCGGAACATTGATTCAAAAATGGGAGGAAGAGAGACCAATTCCAGAACCCGCACCTGAATGGCAGGATGTTGATGGGATTGGAAAATATTTTAGAGTGTGGGTACTTGGTTCACTTTTAAAAATGTTCCATTTAAACAATCCATATCAAGCCGAATTTGATGAGGAAATGGAAAAGTATACCGCACATAAACCAGAAGCTATAGAAGACGACACCGCAGACACCAGCTTACGTGAAACCATCTTTGGTATCAGTGAGGGCGGTGGTTCTCCTTGACAAAAGAAAAATTAACAGACAAAGAAGTAGCAAATAGTAAATCAGAAAAGATAATGAATGCAGTTGCTTGGTATTGTGGATATTATAGAAAAAATCCGCAACGTTTCGCCAAGGAATATTTGAATCTGAATTTGAAATTATTTCAGCAGATTTTGTTGTATTTAATGGTTCGAAGCACAGGCTTCTGTTTCATTGCTGCTCGCGGTCTAGGAAAATCTTTTCTGACTGCTGTCTTCATTGTGATTAAATGTCTATTGTGGCCGGGCACGAAGTGTATTATTGCATGTAAAGTGCGAACACAATCTATCAATATCTTGGATGAAAAAATAATGAAGGAACTTGTACCAAACAGTCCTTTATTACAATCCGAAATCAAAAAAGTCGATATCAACAATCAGAAAGCAGAAATTATATTCAAAAATGGCAGTTACGTTAAAGTTGTGACGGCTACCGATTCTGCGCGTGGTGCGCGAGCAAATTTAATTTTGGTCGACGAATACCGCATGATGGATGAAGATATCATCAATATGGTTTTGAAAAAATTCCTAAATATTGTTCGCCATCCAGGATATTTAGACAAATCAGAATATAAACATATGGCTGAACGAAATCAAGAGTTTTATCTTAGTTCTGCATGGTTCCAGAATCACTGGAGCTACGAAAAATGTAAGGACTATTTTGTAAATATGATTGATCGTAGTAAAAAATATTATTGTTGTGCTTTTGATTACAGAATGAGTATCAAAGAAGGCTTGTTGTTGAAAGAGGCCGTCGAAGATGAAATGTCTGAATCAAGTTTTTCTGATCTGAAGTTCTCCATGGAAATGCTGACCGAATGGATTGGATCAATCGAAGGCGGGCTATTCCAATTCGATGATATCAATAAAACTCGCGTTATTGAAAAAGCATACTACGCGCCAAATATCGTGCTCTCCCCTACTGCGACTGACGTTCCAAAAAAGAAAAACGGAGAGATTCGCATTTTGACTGCCGATATCGCACTAATGAGTTCTAAAAAGAATGACAATGACGCAACAAGTATTTTTCTGAATTGCATGGTGCCAAATAAATCCGGACGTTATACAAGCAATTTCGTTTACTCCGAAAACGTCGAAGGTATGATTACTCAAGACCAAGCTTTGAAGTTGCGTCGTTATTTTGATTATTTCGACTGCGACTACCTTGGCATCGATGCTCGCTCTATGGGTATTCCCTTGATTGATTTGCTCATGAAAGATATATACGACCCCGAAACCGGTGAAACCTATCCCGCTATTAGCTGTTGCAACAATCCCGACGTAGCCGATCGTTGTTCTGATAAAAATGCCAAGAAGGTTATTTGGGCCATTATGGGCAGCTCACAGTTTAACAGTGATGTGGCCATCGGGCTTCGTAGCGGTTTCCAGCAGGGACGTATTCATTTGCTTCAAAGTGAGTATAGTTGCGAAGATCAACTACGAAAACTCTATAAGGGATATGACAAAATGTCTCCCAGCGAACGAGCTGCGCTACAGATGCCGTATATCAACACCGGACTTGCAGTCAATGAGCTTGTCAATTTGGGCTACGAAACAGTAAACAACGTAATTAGGGTCAAGGAGAAATCCGGATGTCGCAAAGACCGTTACTCTTCCCTGTCCTACAATTATTATATCGCACAACAAGTTGAACGCAGCATGGAGAAACGGCACAATAAACCGAAGCTGCTCGATTTTAACTTCCGTGCGCCAGTATTGAAGAAGGGAGGGCTGTAATGGCTGAAAATATAATGAATAAAAAGGTCATGGTCACAAATTCAAAAAGTGGAAAGACCTCCTATGTTACATATTCTGATTTAGTAAGTGGTGTTTATGCTAACCTATCAAAGATTGGCATTCGCAACCTTGAATCAACATCAGATACCAATCCGACGTATACAAAATATTCGAAGGATCAAATTGTAAAGTATCTTGCTAATCCAGCTAATTACGAAAAGCAATTGCGGAATATGAGCAAATATCTGTTCAATATTTCAAATTACTATCGTCGGCTGATTCAATATTTTGCGAATATGTCTACATTCTCTTATGAGCTTGTTCCATACGGTCTTGATCGATCTAAAAGCATCAATCTGAATAAGTTTAAGAAAGCATACTACGCAAGCTCCACAGCTGTTGAACTGATGAACATTCCACACGAAGCAACTAAAATTCTAACGATTGCATTTCGTGACGACGTTTATTATGGATACGCATGGGAGACGAATGATAGTTTTGCTTTCCAAAACTTAGATGCAGACTATTGTAAAATCAGCAGCATTGAAGATGGCGTATACAACTTTGCATTTAACTTTTCATATTTTGATGCAAACCCAGACAAGCTACTGAATTATCCGCCCGAGTTCCAGACCATGTATAACACATATAAAACCAATACTCAGTTATATAAATGGCAAGAATTGGACAGTTCTAAGTCAATCTGTATTAAGGTAAATGAACATGACTATATCCCCATTCCGCCGTTTGTGAGTCTGTTTAGTGCTCTGGCGGATATTGAAGATTACCGTGCCATCAGTAAAAACGCCAGTGAAGCCAATAACTACAAGGCTATTGCGATGGAAATTCCTATCAGCGACAAAGATGGTTCGTTCTTGATGGATTATGAAACTGCCAAAGAGTTCTACGACATGATGAGCAATGTGTTGCCGCCGAATATTGGTGCGATTTTGACACCCATGAAATTAACTGACTGGAATTTTGACAAAAGCGGTGTAAATAGTGATACGAATGAGGTTGCAAAGGCCGAAGCAACACTATTTGCACAGGCTGGTGTAAACAAAATCTTGTTTGGCGGCGGTGATGACCCGGCTGCTTCAACGCTGAATCTGTGTACTGTAAATGACCAAATGATTGTATTTGCGGTGATTCGTCAGTTGGAACGCTGGATCAATCGTAAACTTAAGAGCGTATCAAGTTCTTATAAATTCCGTATCAATTTCCTGCCGGTTACACATTACAACCGTGCCGAAATGCATGAGCGATATCTAAAGGACGCCCAATATGGTATTCCAACACGTAGCGCTATTCTTGCAACCGCCGGGTTTGCTGGCACGGATTATGAAAATATGGCTTATCTTGAGAATGATGTACTCAGCTTGAATACTGTTGAAGTTCCGCTTACAAGTTCTAATACACAGTCTAGTACTGTAAACGAGGGCGGACGTCCATCTAATGCAAGTGAGGGCAAACAATTAAGTGACGCTGGCGAAGTAACAGCAGATAGACAGGAGGAGTAACATGGCACAATATCTATGCGAAATAGTCGTGCATGGTTCTCACGCCGCCGGGATGTCGAAGTTTTTGATAGACCGTGGCGCTCTCCTGTTGCGAAAAGATCCACCAAACAACTATGTATTTATCAACGATAATGTATTTGAAAATGCTCTGGCTGAGTTGCAGATTGCGATTCGCCGGGGCTTTTATTTTGCTGATGAGGAGGTGAAAACAGAATGAATCAACGATATCCAATCTCTTTTTTAAAGAAGAATGAATATGAAACTTCTGATTTTCGCTTCATTGATGTCTGTATTGATGTGATGCACACAGGAGCAAATCTCAATAAAACCAGCTTCACGAAAGATGTTATCAACAAAGCTGTCCCGACTATCGCCAATATGCCGATTCTTGGTTATGTAGTGAATGAATTGGACGATGAAGATAAAGACTTTAAAGGTCATGAGCACGAGCTGCGAATCACCGATACCGATGTCAAATATCTGTATGCGGGGCAGGCTTATGGTGTGATTCCTGAATCTTGTAATCCACGTTGGATTATTAAAGATGACGGGACCGGTACAGAACGTGAATATTTGCGTGTTGATGGTTTGATTTGGACAAAGTTTAGCGACCCAGTAGATATTTTCACTCGCGATGTAACAAAAAACCACAGCGTCGAGCTGACCGATATGATTTGCGAGACGAAACGCGATGATGGAATTACTCCCGTTTCGTCTTTTAAGTTTGATGGTTGCTGCATTCTGTCGACCACCGATCCGAAAATTCAACCCGCAATGACTGGGAGCTGTGTAACCGCCAATTTTTCTGTTGACGATATCACATCTCAAATTCGAGAGCGTCTCTATGAGTATCAGTCTCTCCAGCAGAATTATTCTGCAAAAAATGAAAATCCATCCGATGAGGAGAAAGGAGATAAAACACCAATGAATGAAAACGAGAAGAATACGACCGTGGTCGAAAATCCTGAAACCGTGACTCCTCCGGCAGAAAATACAGTACAGGAGCCCGACGTCCAGACTGCCGAGAATACTACTTCGGCAGATGGTGAAGGTGAGACTCATGCGGCTGAAAATGCTGCAGAAAATGAGGGCGAGGGTGAATCTGCTCCGACTGAAAATACAGCACCGGCATCTGAAGATGAGCCCACCGCTACTGAAAACAAGGAGTTTGCTCTAACTACAGTTCAGCTGATGGACGAGATCGGTACTAAGCTTGCCGAGCACACTCATCCTTCTAGTTGGGATTCTGAGTATATGATTCCAGATTTCTATTTTGAAGATCTGATGCCAGAAACAGTGGTGGTTCGTTGCTCCAAGACATGGCAGCTGATGGGCATTCCCTACTCTATGAATGGCGACAATGTTGTTCTAGATTATGAGAATATCAAGCGCATGAAGGTTACATATGAGGATTGGGATGAGGGTGAAGTGATGCCTGGCACTATTGCCGCCTTTACTACTCTGACTGACAAAATCGCTGAGCTGTCTGACAGCTTTACTAAAGCAGCTAATGAAGTTAGTGAAATCAAACCTAAGCTGGAAGCATATCAGCAGGCCGAAGCTGAGGCAGTCGCCGCAGCAGAAAAGGCTAAGCGTGACGAGCTGTTCTCTATTATGGATGAAAAGCTGGGCGCAAATGCGGAATATACCGCACTAAAGGAGAACATGGAGATTACTTATGCTGAGCTGGAGACTAAGTGCTATGCGCTGGTTGGCCGTCAGTCCGCTGAGTTCTCTTATGTTCCCACTACTAACAACAAAGGAACTGTCCGCTTTGGCGTGGGTGGCACCCAGAACGGTTCAGACGCCGCGTATGGTGGCCTGATGGAACACTATCTCGGCAAGTAAATAATTCAAAATTTTAGGAGGTACATAATTATGGCAAATACTAAGCATGCTGTTGTGCGCACTGATAATCTGGGTGGCACCAAGAATGGTGAGCAGCTGGCAAGTGTGATTTTCTATTCTAGCGATGCTCCCGCAGCAATTGACAACGGTAACATCGTTGTTCTGGGTGAGAAGTTGGGGCGTGAGGCTTACAAGGCTACTGCTCCCGCTGCTGGCGCTGTGGCTGAGGATCTGTATGTGATTGCAGAAGAGGAACTGTTCTATGATCAGACTGTCGCTCACTATCTGACTGAGTGGGTCAATGAGGCAGGTAAGACCATTCGCGCATATTCTCTGGACTCTAAGGGCGGTTTCTCTGTGACCGCTGAGGCTTTCGAGGGTACTCCCGAGATTGGCAAGACCGTTGGTTATACCGCTGGTTCTACCAAGATCAAGGTTGAAGATTCTAAGGGCGATGCTACTTTCGGCACCATTCTGGAGAAGGAGACTGTCGGTTTTGGTGAGGGCAAGTATACCTACTTCTACATCGGCCTGAAGTGATCCCAAAGTTCAAGAAATTAACATAGCGCCGTCCGTGTAATAGCGGGCGGCCATTTTTATTATAGGAGGTTTATACCATGGCTATTGATTCTAATCTGATCAAGCTGGCTGTTGATGGCTACAAGGGTCACGTCGCCGGTGATTACTCTGTTAATGATACTCAGGAGGCTCTGCGCAAGGCTCTGATTGAGGCAAACGGCGGCTCTACTAAGCTGGATATTAAGGCTGTTCGTGACGGCAAGTGTGCTCAGGTCTTCGCAATTGTTGAGGAACTGGTGAATGTTATCCACGAGGAAGGTCTGAAGGGTGACGAGTTCTTCATGAACATGGTCGAGGATCGCAATATGTCTCTGGGCGACACCAATAAGTTCCATATCGAGAAGGAGTGCCTGTTTGCTGTTGCTGATATCGCTGAAGGTACTCAGGGCATTCGTCGTCAGCGCATCGAGGGTGGTCAGGACATCACTGTCAACACCCAGCTGCGTGCCGTGAAGATCTATGAGGAGCTGAACCGCGTGCTGGCTGGCCGTATCGATTTCAACAAGTTTGTTGATCTGGTCGGCAAGTCCTTCACCAAGCAGGAGCTGGATGCTACATATGCTGCTTTCACCGGCATGTTCTCCAAGCTGCAGGCTCCCTATACTGTGACTGGTACTTATGATGAAGAGAAGCTGCTGGATCTGATCGAGCACGTTGAGACTTCTACTGGCGAGTCTGCTGTTATCATCGGTACTAAGAAGGCTCTGCGTAAGATCAAGACCGCTACTATGTCTGATTCCGCCAAGGAAGATGTTTACGCAATGGGCTATATTGGTCATCTGGCCGGCACTCCTTTGGTGGCTGTAAAGCAGCGTCACAAGGACGGCACCGACGACTTCTTGCTGAGCGACGATGTCATCTACGTGTTTGCTGGCGATACCAAGCCTATTAAGCGCGTTACCGAGGGCGATGTCACCATGCTAATGGGCAACCCCATGGACAACGCTGATATGACTCAGGAATTCCTGATGATGAAGCGCACCGGCATTGCCGTTATCTTTGATCGTGACTTTGGCATGTACAAGATGTCCTGATCATCAAATTAAAATGTTACATAGGCGGTAGGGTTTTCCCTGCCGTTTCTTATTATATAGGAGGAAATAATGGCAAGACGTGCAACTACAAAAGCTGCGGCTACCAAGGCAACTACTGCAAAGACCACTGTTGAGCAGCCCGTTGTTTCTACCGCAGAGATTACGAATGAAACTATGGTCGAGTGCCGAAGCGGTGTCTCTGGCAACCTGATCTATAAGTCCTCACTGAATCCCGGCTATGTAGTCGAGTGGAGCGGTCTGGGCGAGATTCAGGAGATGGAGTATCGCGAGCTCGTTTCTATGCGTGGCAATCAGCGCCGTTTCTTTGAGGAAAATTGGATTTTGATTGATGACCCCGCAGTTATCAAGAAGCTGGGTGTTGGTCGTTACTATCAGAACAGTCTGTCTACTGATGACTTCGAGGATGTATTTAATATGTCCGCCGACGAAATCAAGGAGATCGTGCCCACTTTACCGGGCGGCACTAAGGACGCTATCGCATCTGAGGCTAAGAAGAAGATTGATTCTGGTGAGCTGGACAGTCGCAGTGCTATCAAAGCACTGGAGGACTCCCTGGATGTTGAGTTGGAAGATACCATCTAAATAAAGGAGGCGGGCTATGGCAACCACTTTTGAAAGTATCTATGCCCGCTGTCGTGGGCGAATCAAAGATTATGACAAAGAAGGCTACACAGACGAAATGTTTGCGGCCGTCGAAAAAGACTTGCTTCAGGCAGCGATTGACGATTTTGCAGATATCTGTGCTAAAGATCTGACTGATTATGACGAAGAGCTTGAGGAGTTTAACATCACTTTGTCTCGTAAAGAACAAAGTATACTCGCACTGAGCATGATCGTTCACTGGTTAGAGCCTTACGTCTTTAATTCTGACGCACTAAAAAATGCCATGAGTACAAAAGATTTCTCTATGTTCTCCCCCGCTAAGCTATTGGAGCAGATGAAAGACTTGTTACAGTATTCAGAACGAAAATTGAAAGCCGAAATGAATGGCTACTCGTTCAGAGTAAACAATGTTTCTGAGCTGACTGAGTAAGGCGGTGGCTTATGACTCGATCAGAATATAGAAAAATGCTTAAACTTAATGGACCGACTCAGCGTGACAGAATAATTAACAAGTCAATTCACGACCAAAATAAGTTGGCTCCTGTACAACCATCTTTTAAAGATGTTACGATTGATGACGTGCCACGCAAATTAAATATCGTTTCTTCAACTGTTATGGATCAAAAAATTATTCATACTCTGCCGGGCGAAGACTTTTCTATTGGAAGCATCGTCTATTGGAGCAAGAGCCACTGGTTGATTACAGAAAGAGATCCAGAAGACGAAATTACAGTACGCGGACGTATTCAGATTTGTCGAAAGGAAATCAAATGGCAAGACGATAATTCTCACAAGATTCATTCTTTGTGGGCTACAGTTGAAAAGCCGTATTATTCCAATCTGGAAGAGAATAAGCAAATGAGTTATTCTACTCGCGAATTCCGTATCCAGATGCCTTTCGATGAATACTCTGCCAATCTTAATATTGGTAAGCGGCTAATGCTAGAAATTATTAACGATGTGCCTAAAACATATCGTATTACTTCGGTCGATCAAATGACAAGCCGCATTGACTACAATAACGAACAAGTCGGATTTCTCTCTTTTAACGTTGAACAGGATCTATATAATCCGGAGACTGACAATGCTGAGAAGATGATATGTGACTATGTTCCTATTGAAGATACAGAAGAAATTCCGCCAGAGGTCGTCTATCCGCCGCAGGAGGCTGAGCCAGAATATGTTCTCAGTATTGATTTTACTGGAGCTCCGACAGTTCAAGCCGGCGGTTTCGGTAAGCTGTTTACAGCGAAAATCGATGGTGAAACGTGTAAAGCGGCAAATTGGACTTTACAGGGCGATCATGTTCCTGACGAGATCCATTTTAAGAACGCGGAGGATTCTGTGTCTAGCGCAAAATGTAAAGTAGTTTGCGCTGATAATCCCAAGCTGATTGGGACAACCGTATCTTTGACAGTTCGATCAGGTAAATTAACCGCCGACGTTGATTTGGAGGTGATCTGATATGAATTTGGAAGAGATCGGTTCTTTCAAAAATAAAGTAATATCAAAGCTGATAAACGATGACAATATTCTTGATGTCCTTCTGGGAGACGTTGACAATATTGAAGATCCTGAAACTGCCCTGCTTGGTAAGGACGGGTCAGGAAAGGGCGGCTGTGTGTTTAAATATGAGTTTGTTCCAGACACCCAAGAGAATTCCAAGACATTTTTGTGCGTTGAGGTGGTGCCGGAAGAAACTAATGGCGACACAATTACAGACATGACGATCTATGTGTTCGCATATTGCAGCAAAAATCTCATGCAGACCTATCGCCGCAAAGGGCAAGCTGGTACTCGGATTGATGTTCTCGTAAGTGACGTTGATAAGATTTTAAACGGCAACGCTGAATTTGGAATTGGTCCACTTGAATGGGTGGGCAGCAGTATTTATAAACCAGCACAGCCCTATTATGGTCGTATGCTCGTTTATCGCGTTGGAACTTTTCGGAGGGCAAGGCGATGATTCGATTAAATTATATAGACCATATCAGCCCTTATGGGGTCATGCTGCGCGAAGTAGGTCGAATTCACTCCCCTATTCTTGGAGATATTTTGAAGCTCGGCTACAACCAGTATCAGCGAGTATTGACTTTATTTTTGTATACACCAGAAAAATATTTCACGGACTTCTCGACAGATGTCAAGATAGAAAATCCGTGGAATGAGTTCACAAATGAACAAAAAAATGAAATGACAATGTTCGATATCCTAACAGCCAACGAAGAAGCCAGATCCGAATTGATTTCGGGTTTGGCTCTTTTTATTATCGGTAATTTGGAGTGGGATGAAAAATATCGTGCAATTTTGATTGATAAACAAGTCGATTCAAAAGGCAATGCGTCAATTGGCGGCTTTGTTAATAAATCAAATTACAAGACAGTTGTTCAAGTAATTTTGCAGCTACTTGATATTGCGGATGATGATATGCCAGAAGAAAATCCAAAGTTTAGAACCGAAAAAGATCGGCTGTTTTGGGAGAGGTTTCAGAAAAAGAAGAAAGAGTTCACAAAAACAAAAAAAGGCGACCCCAATTTGGAGCTGCCTAATATGATCTCGTTGTTGTGTACATTTCATCAGAGTCTGAATTATTCAAATATTTGCGCCCTCACCATTGGTCAGATACGAGACACGTTCTCCCAACTGATGAAGGCAAAACAATTAAATATCGCAGAGATGAACTATTCAGTTTGGGGCGGAAAGTATGACCCGTCACAGTGGATAGAACGCATCGATAAAAAAGATGAAAACATAGGAGGATAACAATTATGGCTAATAAGAATGCTAATTTTGCTAACCGCGAAGTTGCTGACCTGATGCTGATGGACTATTCCACTAAGAAAATGTTCCTGAATGTCGATTGGGCTAACGTCACTTCTACTTCTTTCGAAGGTGACCGTGTGTTTGCTACTGGCGGTCAGGGCGCTCCCAACCGCGTGCAGTTCGACGGTTCTCGTACCGGCACTCTGACCATCGAGGCCCAGGTGTATCCCGTCAAGGTCTTCCAGATGCTGTCTGGTAACGATCTGGGCACTGAGGCTAATTTCCTGAAGCGCGAGAAGGTCACTGCTGCTGATGCTACTAAGCTGACTCTGACTGATGCTGCAGCAGGTACTTACGTTCAGGTTTTTAAGGCCGACGACGATCTGGGTACCGAGTTGACTGCTACCGTTGCTGATAAGGAAGTCACTGTTACTGTCGAGAGTGGTGTTGAGTACGTTGTGTACTACTACAAGAAGGCCGCTAAGCCTCAGGTTATCCACCTTGATTCCAAGCACTTCCCCAAGGCATATCGTGTCGAAGGCTCTGTTCCCTACAAGACCGAGAACGATGAGATTGTCGAGGCACATCCGATCTGGTACAAGGCTGCTCCTCAGGCTGCTTTCGAGCTGTCTTGGCAGAACACTGGTGACCCCGTCTCTCTGACCATGACCTTCGACGTTATGGCCGATGCTGATGGCAACATTTATGACATGATCTATGAAAATGGCCAGGAGTAATTCCTAAGCAAATACATCAGAGGTAGAGTCCTTCGGGGCTCTACCCCTTTTATGAGCGCACGAGTAATACAACTATACACAGAATTCGCGCGTTGATATGAGGAAACTCACGGAATCTAAAACAAAAAGGAAGTGTTTATTATAAAAATCTTAGCTTTTGACCAAGCGCTGATAAAGACAGGCGTTTGTACATTAGACAACGGCACTGTATATCATTCGCTGATTGATTTAAGTAAAACCAAAAACCCAATTGAGCGTCGCACCATTATGCGCCAAATGATACAGAGTCGCATCAAAACCAACAACCCCGACCTTGTCGTGATTGAAGACGTAGCGCTGCAAGCATCAGCTAAGACAGTAATTCAGCTTGCACAGTTGCAGGGGGCGATTATTGGAGCGTGCGAACTATTCAATATTCCATATGAAATCATAAAACCGACTGAATGGCGCAAAATGCTCGATTTCAAACAGGGGCGACAAGTAAAACGCCCAGAACTAAAACAGCAAGCTATTGACTATGTAGCCGAACACTATGGTGAGAATGTCTCTTCTGATGAAGCGGACGCGATGTGTATTGCGACTGCCGCACTGATGAGACTTGAACGAAATAAAATTACACAGGAGGACTAATAATTATGAAAAATAATCTGAATCTAGAAGAGCGCATCCAGTTTGTTAATGGTGTTGTAGGCTTGTCAAAGCACAATGGCAAGTACGATCCAGCACTGTATGATTATGCATTCCGTATCACCGCCGTCGTTTATTTCACTGATGTTGACACAACCGACATGGATCAGAACGCACTGAGCGAACTGGCGTTTTCTGATGAGACTACAAAGATGATGAACGAAGCGCCTCGCAAGTATATTCTTGACACGTTGAACAAGGCTTGCCGTGAGAAGATTGAGATCGAGCGTCAGCAATATATGGCACTGTTCGAGGCAACTGCAAAAAATCAGCCGTTTGAGGAGTTGATGAAGTTGGCAGCCGATGTGCTAAATGGTATTGGCGAGCAGTTTAATATGAAGGAAATGATCAAAACTATTTCTGAAGAGAACATGAAGAAGCCTGTGACTGATAACAGCTATAGTGTTAAAACTCCAGAAGGCTTACTTGATGGAGCTCACCCCATAGTGCTTACCGAAGACATGGTGCTCGCAGAAGGCAAGGAGTAAAACTATGGCAAAGAAATCATTCATGAAAGTCAACGGGCTCTCCGACGAAATAGTGCATCGTGCAAAAAAAGCACTAAATAATGAAGTAAAAGATTATGTTGTTGATAGATTAAAAAAGAGCATTCAAAAAGAAGTCTACAACACGTACTCTCCTGTTGAATACGAACGTCGTGAAAGTGATAACGGCTTAATGGATGATAGTGATGTAGATGGTCATAGCCCTATTCGTGCAAATGTACACAGTCGTACTTTGACAGTGTACGAAGAAGCAAAAGTAGACCCACCAAAATTAAAACACAAAGACTATCATGTTCCTGATGGTTTGGCAAGATTGATTGAAGATGGTGCACATAATCCATGGAATGGAAGAAGATATAGATGGACAAAACCACGTCCGTTTGTATCTGATACTCAAAATTATATAAATGAGCATCCAGATCAAATTAAAAAAATGATTCAAAACCGAATCGAACACGACGATAACAAAAAATAATTTAAAAAGATGAGCAGACTTATTAAAGCCTGCTTTTTTTAGATTCGGCTCAAAAGGAGGAATTTGATATGTCGAAAGAACCAGAACTGAGCATTAAAGTTAGCGTAGATCCGGTAATTGATGGAGAACATTTAGGAATAGATATTCAAAATCAAATTGATAAACTAAACAATTTGCCAAAGGTAAAAATTGATCCAGATACCAAAAATTTCGGTAAAGATTTATCAAAGCAAATTAGCCAGAATTTACGTGCTGTAAATCGTGTTCTTAAAACGCAACTTGATAGAATGAGTACAAATATAAATTCATTGAATCAGGTATCTCAAGAATTATTTTCTGGAACAGATTTTTCGTCAAACATTCAATCACAAGCTGAAATTGTGAGCTCATCTCTAAAAAACATTGAGGATCATATTTCAACACTGTCAAGTATGTTTGAAGCGTCCCATTCTACAAAATTAAAATTGAGTGGATCATTTTCATCTATTGAAGAACTCGATAATTTGATTGTATCGGTTAAAAACAATTTATTATCACTCTTTAACGATGGTCCATTAAATGACGACAATGAGTTTTCTAAAACATTTACTGCCGCATTACCATCAATAAAAAAATTGAGGGACATTATTTTCGATATTGAAGAAATATCGGATAATAAAACAGTTCTAAAAAAATTAGGAATTGATGGAAAGTCTCTAGTTAATAGTCGTAATAATTTGGAGTTATTATCTTCATTATTGGATACAATTATTGATTATAATGATACTGGAGATATTGGCGGTATTTTTGATGAGCTAAAAAGCACAGAAAACATAAGTAAATATTTTTCAGTCGCCTTGTCATCATTAAAAGAATTGGATACAACTTTAGACAATACATCAAAGAAAACTACCAATATAAAAAAAGCCACTAAAATATTTGATAGGTCGCAATTAGATGAAATTAGTAACGCCTATTCTGAAGCACTTGGGAATTTGATTAGTAAGCAAAACGCACTCAACAGATCAAAAGAGTCAACAATAAATCTTGAAGATCAATTATTACAAAAAACGACAGAAACAACAGCTAAAATCGGAGAACAGGTTCAAAATCTAAAGTCTCTTTTCTCAGAGATTGCAAGTTCTGATATTGGCAAACAACTTCCCGCAGTTTCAGAATATATGAAGTCAAAAGCGGAACTCGAAGCTTCAAAAAATATTGAAAATGCAAAAAGTCTGAGCCTAAATGTTAATTCAAGCAGCGCCAAAGAATATGAGGCTGCACTCAAGGGAATCAAAGATCGCGTTTCTGAATTAAGCAAAGAAAACGCTTTTAGTAATTTAAATAGTAACATTGCTGAAAATGCACGAGCTTTTGACGAAGCAAAAGCACCTGTAAAAGATTATGTCGCTGCTCTCGATGACGCAAATAGAAAAAGTAGAGAGGCAAGGCTTCCACAACAAAGAACCACCGGGCTTAACGTATCAAATATTGAAAATTATTCTCAAAAAGTAACCGCAATAAAAAATGATTTATATGCATTAAAGGACACCGTTTTCCCTGCTGTCTATTCTGATATCAACAGAACTTATGGTCATTTATTTGATGATTCAATAGCTAACGTACAATCATATATTGATAATCTTAATGAGATTCCTGCAGCAGCATCAAGCAAAGTACCAGCAAACAGAGCACAGGCAAAAACTCAACATAGCAAAAAAGCAGAAACCATTGATTCTACAAACATTAAAAATTATGCGGCTCTTCTTAACGGAATCCAAGGCGCAATGAACGATATGAAAACCACTATCGTCCCAGATTTTAACAAGGTATTGAGCGAGAATGGAAAGAGAATTGCCGATATTGGCGCCAGCCTAGTTAATTACGTAGCAGTATTAAAAAGAGGATTAAAAGCAGTTGATCAATCAGAAAAAACTATGGCTGATAAAACAGTAGCGAAGCCAGTTGCGGTTCCTACTAAGAAGAACGTCAAGGATGATGTTAAAAAACCTGAAGTTATTGATTTGAAGGGCAAGGTCGAACTCAATGACGAGGATATCAAGAGACCCGACCCTCTAAAGCTCAATGGTTCTGTAAAAATCAAGGCGAGCGACGTAAAAATTGATGATATTGAAATTTCAAAAAAAGAATTCGATATTAAAGGAAATCTGATTCTGAAAAATGCGGAAATTGTCAACGCGGTAAAGGAAGCAACCAAAAAGGCCGAGAAAGAAGTATCTGAAGAATCTGAAAAGACATCTAAGAAAGGCGCAGAGAAAGAGAAGCAGCGCAAGAAGAAAGAATACCTTTTAGCACTCGGATCTTTGTTAAAGAAAAACGCTAACGCTCAAAATGAACTCTCTGATATGTATCCGGGTGCTCCTGATTATGAAGAACTGCAAAACTATATTGGAAAGCTCCATCGCCGTACTGGAACTACTGTTGATTTGCTTGACACTCTTGTTGGTAGAGATGGTTGGAAGAATGATGTACTTTATACTTCTGCCGTTGAAGATTCAATGCATATCCGTAGCCGAAAGAAAGCCGGAGCTAAAACTTCTGAGACTCTTAAAGCTGGTATTGCAGAAGAGAAAGAATACGTTTCTATACTTGAAAAAATTCCTGATTTAGAAAAATCCGCTACTAAGGCGCTCACTGATTTTGGTGTCAAAAGCGCACATTATCAGGATGCGAATAAGAAACTTACTAATGCGAAAGACACTGTTGAAGCTTTTGAACAAAAATATGGTGAAGCCTATTCCGATTTACTTCGTTCTGAAGTTATTGAGCAACAAAATCTTTCGAAGGCGATGGCACAAGAGAAAGCGATTAGAGATGCTCAACTTGCTCAAGAAGAAGAGGCCAATAAAAAGCGCATTGCCGACGAGAAGAAATATCTTTCTCTTTTAACTCAAGAAACAAAAGACCATCAAACAGCTCTTGAAGCACAGAGAGAATATGGGGATAAAGACTTCCATACTCAGTATGCGATGGAAGATTGGCAGAAAAGCAATACAGACTTAAAGACACTTGAGGCAACCGTAAAGAAACAAAGCGGTAGCCTGTCTAATGTTCCTGGCTATAATGAAATAGTTGAAAAAAATCGCCGTAGCTGGATGCAATGGGGCCAAGACCAACAGGACATTTCTGCCAAACAGCGTGCGGCTGACCTGAAAAATTGCATTTCATTACTGAATAACTACAACAAAGCTCTTGAAACGCAAGCAAAATTGTTGCAGGGATTGTATAAGATTGATCGGTCAAAAGATCCGGGTGGATATGCTGCAAAACAAATAGCTCTACAGTCTAACGCTATCAATGTTGCAAATCTGAGAAAAGACATTAAGAGCCGTGGTTTGGATGGCGAGTCTACTTATACTGATGCGAACGCAAAATATCTGGCGGGTATCAATGCAGCTAATCTGACGAAAGCGCAAAAAGCTAAAGAAGCAACGGATAAAGCAGCGACAAATGCTAAAAAGAAGCAGGACGAATGGGTAAAGAACACCGAGTCAATCATCAGTGAAGCTGAAAAGAAGTATACTGATGCTTTTAAGGCAATCCAGAAAGAACAAGCCGATCTTAGTAAAACGTCCGATCAGCAAACGAAGAATGATATAAATTCTCGTATCGTGCAAAAGCAAGCCGAAATGGATGATGCCAAGAAGGTTTTGGATAGTTATAACTCCACAGCAAACGGCCTTGTACAAGAAGCTTGGGGTCGAATTGATTACCAAACCAAAGGCTCTGAGATTCAAGACCAGATTGCATATGAAGCTAAATCTGGCAAAGAAGCTGCTGCTACAAAAAAAGAAAATCTCGCCATTCTCAAAGAATATAATCAGTCTTTGAATGAAGAATTGAAACTCTTGAAGCAGATTTATGTAGCAGAAACTGCCGAAGATAAAGTGGCTGCTCAAAATGCGCTAAATGATCAGAAGGACAAAACTGACAGATTACGTGACCAACTTAAAGGTAAAGGTTTGGATACGACGTCTGATTATCAAAAGTATAATACACAAAATGCGCTTAATAAAGCTGCTATAAATGCAAAATACAACGGTACGAGCATTGAAGATTTAAAGAATACATACATTAAAAATCTTCGTGAACGTGAAGCCAATATAAATGCCGCCTATAGCACAGAAGATGCGGATAAAATTGCTCGTATTACACAACGAATCGAGGATAACAACAAAGCTATTCAAGAAGCAGGTTTTGCTCTCACACAATTCGGTCAGAAAGCTAACGACGCATGGGCAGAAATTAGCAAGGTTAATGACGAGCTTGATATCGCTGCAGAACAAAAATTCAACAAAGCACTTGAGGCACAAACCAAGCAAGCAGATACCCAAGCTAAGAAAGCCATTTCCGACAATGAAAAACTTCTAAATCGTATTGAGCGTGCGATGCGAAATCAGGAGAAAGCTTATAGTGATTATCAATCTTCTGAAGACAATACCCAAGATAAAGAAACAAAATTAGGGCGCTTAAATATCCGAAATGAAGAACTAAAAGGATTGCGGCAGCAGGCTGGCACTCGCGGCCTGACTGTAACACAAGAGTATCTTACTCTTGAGAAACAGCATCGAGAAGAAATTCTTGGCATAGATGAAGCTTTACAAAAACGTGCGCAAGCAGAACAAGAAGCAATCCGTGTCCAAGACAAAGATCGACTTTCATTGTTGGCGTATATTAAAACCATCGAAAAATATAAAGACACGCTCGAAAAAGACAATAAAACTGATAGTGCTGTATATGGAAAATCTGTTGGTATGTCGAATGCAGGCTGGGATCTTCTCAACGAACTCAATAGGAACCCAGACAACAAAGATCAGGTCGCGAATCTATGGGGGCAAAAATATAATCTTCAAGGCGTAACGGATCTTGAAAGTGCATTTAAGGCATTGGCGATCGAGGCCGCAAAGGCCGGCATTGAAGTCCAAGATTTACGCACCGAGACGGAAAAATTTAGAGCAATCACTCAGGCAAAGACAAATATCGCAAACATCCAGTCTCAATTGATGGATTATCTCGAAAAATTCCCGAAGGTTGAAAAAGTTCTTGCTGAGCCGGTTCAAAAATTAAAAGCGGCGCTTGCCGATCCGAACGCATACAAGGACGCTGGCCGGTTGAAACAAGCAATGGCAGAGCTTCGTGCTCAGGCAAAATCGCTTGGTCTGGAGTCTGGAAATCTCATTGATAAATTCCAGAAACTGTTTGGTCAGCACTTGAGCACTATGATCACCATGGCGGCTCTGCACAAAATGCAGGAAGCGCTACGGATTGTGTACCAGAACGTGGTCGAGATTGATACGGCGGTTACTGAACTTCGTAAAGTCAGCGAGTATGCGGGTAAATCGCTTGAAGAGTACATGGGTCGCGCTGCTGAACAAGCACAGAAGTTGGGAGTATCTATCAGTAATTATATCAATTCTACTGCTGATTGGAAGAGACTCGGTTATTCTGATGAAGATGCAGAAAATATGGCCACCTACTCTACCCTGTTACACAATGTTGGAGATGGGATTGATGATGTCAACACTTCATCTTCTTACTTAATCTCGACATTACAGGGTTTTGGATTATTAGCTAAAGATGCTGAAAATGTAGTCGACCAGATTGACAAAGTAGCAAATACACAGCCAATTACAGCACAAGCCATCGGCGAGATTCTTACTCGTTCTGCTGCAAGTATGAAAGCTGCAAACAACGATTTGGCGGAAACGATCAGTTTGGGTACCGCAGCCTATGCAGTAATCCAAAATGCCGAAACGGTTGGAACCACCTTAAAAAGTGTATCTATGTATCTTCGAGCGGCCAAGAGCGACCTGGAAAGTGCCGGAGAAAGCGCAGACGGATGTGCAAATTCTGTATCTGAATTGCGCAGCGAGTTAAAATCTCTTACTGGCGTCGATATCATGATCGACAATAAAAACTTTAAGAGCACATATCAAATTTTAAAAGAATTATCCCAAGTATGGGACAAGCTATCAGACGTGACACAAGCAAATGTCACTGAAATGATTGGCGGTAAGAGAAACGCAAATGCAGTTAGTGCTATTCTAAACAATTTTAACGTTGCTGAATCTGCTATGGAATCCGCTGCCAACAGTGCGGGAACAGCTTGGGAAGAGAATTCCGTCTGGCTCGACAGTATCCAAGGCCGCCTTGGACAACTCGACGCAAGCTTCCAAGTCCTTTCTCAAGACGTCCTCTCTTCTGATCTCGTGAAGACTGGCGTATCTTTCCTCACATCAATTGTTAAACTTCTTGATAAATTCATTAATCTCACTGGTGCTCTTCCTGCTGGACTGGGCATCACAGCATTTGTAGCTCAGCTGGGTAAACCTAAAATGACTGGTTTCACGATTGTGCCCAGCAATACTCCGGGTGGTAACACGGAACAAGTGCTCCACAGGTATTTATTATATCATTGCGAAGCATGAGGGAGTATTTAGTAAAACCGACGAACATGGTGGCATAGCCACGGCGAGTTTGGGTAATTCTCGTCCGGGAACCGAAAGGAATCCGCAGGCAAGCTCTGCATGCGCCTACATTATTATAATAGGCACTACCAGAGACGCTTCAGAGAGCATAATGTCGGAGTGGAACGCAGCGCATAAATGTGTCACGCTTCACTATGGGGTGCTCCAAATCACTGCTATGCAATCAAGTGCATGCAGGAAAAATTACAGGTGGTCTTTCCCCTGCCGTCAAAAGTGGAAAAATATTTTTGTTGACTATCTTAGTATTTCTGGCTATAATAAAAATATCAAAAACAACATGTAAGCAAAACGCATGTAGTGGAGGTATTATATTATGGCACGACCTAAAGGTAGCAAGAATAAAGCAAAAGTTCTCGACGGCGTCGATTACGCAGCACAGATCGCTGAAAAGAATACTGCCGCAGAATCTATTGCTCAGGAAATTACAACTATTGGTGATGATATCGCTACACTGAACGCCCAGCGTAAAGCAAAAGAAGCAGAGTTGAAAAAACTCAACAAAGAGATTGTAAAACTCGAAAAGAAAAAGGCTGATGCTGACGAAAAGATTGCAGCAGAGCTGAATCGTAAAAAGGCAGAAGATATTGTTGCCAATGCGCTGGCCAACGGTATGACTGCTGAAGAAATCGCTGAACTTCTGAAATAACAACGGCGCAGTCATCATAATGAACAAGCCCGACTTCCCTATTGCTGGGAGGCCGGGCTTTTTAATTTATGCCATCTTAGTTAGTTATGGCTCACCATTCATACCCACAATCTTGCACTTAAACTGATTCCCCAGTTTGTTATTGTTGGGCGGTTATTCATCGTCGTTGTTGAACTGGTAATTTTCTTCCATATCATCAAAATCGATGTCATATCGACGCTCTATAAAATCAAGAATCTGGTCAAGTGCATCTCCAATATAAAGATCATTCGCTCCAAATTCATAGTGAAGAGTTCCAAGACTTTTATCAGTCGCGCTGCTGATTATGCCTCGATAAGTATACCATGCATCATGATCATCAGGATTTCTCATGTGAACCGGATAACGATATGTTCGGCCATCGGTACTATCGTAGTTTCGTGTAAATCTATTATAACAATTTTGACTTACAATATATTCAAGCTGCTCAATCAGGTCTATTCTGTATGAACTCATTACATATCCTCCACACTGCAGCGTTAGAAATTGCTGCCGCACTGCTTACAATGCCACTGTTTTCCGATCTTCCCGCTGGCAGCGCCAACGAGAGACACAGATACGGCGCGGCTCACGGTGCTGATCTTTTCGGTGTTCGTGGACTTGCAATAGGGACAGACGACACGCTTACCGCTGGTGAGGTCTTGCTGCTCTTGACGGACAGCTTGGTATTTTCTGATTTCTGCATTACGCTTGATTTCTGCTTGTTCCCGTTCTCGTTGTTCCAGTTCCTGTTCAAGAATTCCCGGATTAGCTTGTTCGCGGAGATAATCTTGATACCAGCAAAGGAATTTATGGTTAAACCACAAATATGATTTGTCTGCTTTTTTATTTACTTCTTTCTCTCCGTTTGCCCATCCTTTGATATGCTGCTCGATTATTTTTTTGTATTCTTGATGCAACTCAGGTTCTTTTTTTAATATTTGATCAACCATGTAGGCGTAAACAACAGATTCCAAGAACATGTCTTGATTCTTCAGCCAAGGGTCGTCGTATAAGTAATTGTATTCCGGATGTTTTTTTATAAGACTATTTCCTACAAAAGCTCTTTTAGACAGATGCAGAAAACCATCTTTTAAATTCACATCAAGTATCATGTCACCATATTTCATATCATTGAACCTCACAAATGATTTCAACTGACCATTGATTTCATTATAAAACACGACAATCAATAAGTCAATGATTGATTTAGGGACTAACCTAGATGGGACATTAGATGTCGCCATAAAGAAATCAGAGCAATTAAAAAATCTTCCTAAAATTATTCAAAAATATATTCTTGCTGGTAGCTTTAGCTTTGGGGACTCTAAAAAGATTGATATTGTTCCTTTTGGAACGGATGAATTGAATTCCGGACTGCAAAATTATATCGCTCAAATTTCCACATTAGATCATACTCAGCAATCCGCGATTTTAAGTATGACAAACTTCAAGGAAGAACAACGATCTGTCATTGATAGTTTGCTAAACGAAGTTGATACTGGGAAACGGCTCAACCCCCTGATTTTAGAACAATCTTTAAATCTTGAGGAATTATCCAAATCAGATAAAAAAGCATTCTTAGAAGGTTCCAAATTGGTTTCTGCTACAGGAGACTATTCATTGCTTTTAAAAAACGAGGCGATCACAAATATCACTGATTATATGCAGAGTATTCAAGGCACTGAACTTGCAACTCGTCTCGAAAAAGCCGGATTAGATAAAGACACTGTGGCTGTTGTTGAAAACGCATTGGCTAAACAGATTGCAGACGGAGCCACAAAAAAGCTTACTATCTCACAATATGCTCTTAGTGCAGCTCTTGCTATTGGCAAACAATTATTAGTTAGTCTTGCCGTAACAGGCATTGGAATGCTAATTAAATATATTGTCAATCTTAAAACACCTTATGAGAATCTCACATCTGTTATGAACGGTGCTCATGATGCCGCTGAAAAGGCCGAATCTGATGTCGATGAAATCAAGAGTAAAATTGATGACCTAAATCAGAAGGTTAAAGATGCTGGAGCCGATAGCATTGAGGATATTATTGATCCACAAGAGAAAGCAAAACTACAAGAGATCAACGACTTACTTGAAACTCAATTAAAACTGAAAAATCAAATTGCAGAAGAAGAGAATAACAAGGCTAATGATGCGGCTTCCGATGTCTTTAATAGCAAATCTGCTTTTGGTGTCGTAAAAAAATATACACCAACGACCGCAGCAGAAGCTGATCCAAATGGAATCGGAGTAAATATCGAAGCTACAGAAACCGAACCCATTGCGATGAAAAACACAGATGCGCTTAAAGAGCATAGTGCGTACTTGGAAGAGTTAAGTGATTCGTATGCACAGGTTATGTCTGATGAAAAAGCAACAGATCAAGAACGCTCTAATGCCAAAAAGTCAATGGAAGATGAGATGGCGGTTGTTAAAGAGTTAAGTCAAAAGGTTTCTGATAACGCTGATAAGTATCGTTCTAACGGAACAAATTATTCTAAATATTCTAATGAAGTCAAGGAATGTACCGACTCAATGAATGGGGCCAATGACGCGTTAGAGCGAGCCAATAGTTTAATAAACGGCTCTGCAAAAATTGATACCACCAATTTTGACATCCTTTTGCAAAAGATGCAAGCCACAAAAAATCTCATGGACCGACGCAACAAAGATACGTCTAATAACAACCCTTATACTGGAGCTGTAAAAACGCTTAAAGCGTCTGGACTTGAAACTGGCGATGACATTCGTGAACTTTCTGCTGTTCCAGCTAATCAGACAAAAGTTCAAGCAGAAGCTATTAAAGTTTTGGAAAACGCTGCCAAAGATGCTGGTGTTACTCTTGATCAGTTTGTTTCTGCTCTTGAGACGGTAGGACTTGTTGCCGTTCGTGATTCAAGCAAGGTGAAATCTTTGTCTGATGCCATGACAGCGCTTGATAACATGCAGTCTGCTTATCAATCCTGTGCTCAGGCTGTTAAGGAATACAATAAGACAGGCTACGTCACGATGGATACGCTACAGACTCTGTGTCAACTTGAGCCACAGTATCTGAATATGCTTGATTTGAAGAACGGCAAACTGAAAATCAACACAAAAACCGCTCAATCTTTAACTCAAGCAAATATCCAATTGGCGAAAGCATCCATACTTGCAGATACGTTAAACAATATCAAAGATACCAATAATCTTGCCAAAGCAGAAGCTTTGTTGGGCGACGTTACTGCTGTTATTTCTGATGCCGATACTGCTATTGATGCTGCAACTGAAAAATCTGCACAACAAGCGAAAGATAGTGACGGTTGGGCTGGTTACGACAAAGTAAAACGAGCTGGTGACATTTACAAAAAGAATTATCATACACTATCAGGGTTGTTAGACGATTTAAGCAAACAGGACCCCAGTAAAATTTGGGGCAAAGATGATACTTCTAAGTCTACTAAACAGGCAACTTCTGCTATTGATGCTTGGTCTACTTTGTCATCTGCAATGAAAGAGTTTAATCAGCAGGGATATATTACACTTCAAACATTAAAGAGTCTTTCTGATCTCGAAGATCGATATGTTGCATTGTTGACTAAAAATGATGTTACAGGACAATTGGAAATTCAAACAGACGCATTCTACAATCTTACCAAAGCCGAACTTAAAGCTGCACAAGCTAAAGGTGACGGCGTAAGTGAATTAGAATACAATAAGATTCTTGAATGGACAGATCGCAATATCAAAAAGCAGACCATGTCCTATTGGGATCTTGTTGCGGCTATTGAAGGATATTCTGCTGCGTTGAGCGGAGCCAAAGATATTACTGACACATTCAAAGATGCTTGGAGCAATGGCAAGACTGTCAAAGAAAAACAAGAAAAGAGTCGTGCCGGAGCGCTTGACTATGAAAGTACTGAAGCGCAGTCTTCTGCTCTACAGGATCTGATGAAATACAGCGAGTATGACCCAGAACTGATCGGTAAGGCTTTCAATAGAGAAACTGGCAAGATTGATTTGAGCGGCGACATGTTGAAAAACGCTGTTGTAGAATCTCTCAAGCAGCAAGCTGCCGCAGCTCGCACTGAAGGCGGTGCTGCCGCTGAAGCTATTGCTGCAAGCTATGAAAAGTCTGCTAAAAACATTAAGAATGACGTCATTTCTGTGCAGGATTATTTTGATGGCCTTGGCTCTACAATTGAAGAAGTTAGTTCAAAGATTGATGAGTTACAGAGTGCGTTTACGGATCTTGACGATATAAAGACCGAGTACGATACATATGGAGGTCTAAGTGTAGATTCCTTGCAGAAGTTGCTCACCATGTCCCCTGACTACATTGCTTGCCTTGAGATGGAAGGTGATCAGCTCATTTTCAATCGCGACAAGATGGTTGAACTCTTAATTGCACAACTTGAATCAAAGAAAGAATTCTTGCTGTCTAAAGAAGAAACCAAGGATCAGGCTGAAATAATCCAAAAAATCATTGACGCTCTCCGAAAAGATGGTGTTAAAGCTCTCGCTGGAATGAATTATCAGGCTGAAAAACTCAAGTCTGCCCTGTCTGATGCGAAGGATGTCCTATCTTCTTTCCTCTCTCTCCTTTCCGGCTTAAATGATAAATCTAACAATGACCTCAAGCTTTGGGGCGAGGCCATGACCGAAGATATTGACAAGCGAATCGATGCTTTGAATAAGCAGAAGGAAGCGCTTGAAAAGGCCAATGACGAGGAAGAACGCGCAATCACTCTTGCAAAACTGCAAGCCGAACTTGAAAAAGCTCGCACGCAACGTACTGTCCGTAAGTATACCAGTAATGGTTATGAGTGGGTTTCTGATGCGTCGGCAGTTAAGGAAGCCCAGGATAATCTAAACGATCAGCAACGGACATGGCGCAAAGAGGATGCTGAAAAGGCTATTGATGACCAAATTGATAAGCTGAACGAGTTAAAAGACAAGTACAGTGAAATCATCAACTTGATTGGAACCAGTTGGGATGACTACAACAAAAAACTCAAGTACTCTGCTAAAATTACAGACATGACCTTTACAGAGATGGAAGGCCGACTTGACGTCTTTAAGGGTAATGTCCTTGGAGCAATGCAGTCCACTAAGGCAACTTCTGGTATTCAGGATATCATTAGCAAGTTAGAATCCATGATTACAACCCTTGAGAAGGTTAATAATCTGTACAGCTGGGCCGAATCCGGATTTACTGATTATACTGATAAGGGCTTTAATGGTTTAATCAAAACAGCCAAAAAGATTTTTGGATCTACTGGTTCTGATGGTAAACTCAACATCAGCATTAGCACCGGTTTAAAAAATATCGGTCAAACTGTTAAGGACGCATTTAGTGGAACCTCCGGGAATAGTATCACCAAGGCGTTCCAGGCGGAATGGGAAGCTATCTCGTCTGGCGCAAATGGGCTATTCTCCGGTAGTGGTGCCAATAACCTAACAACCATCTTCTCGAATGGTTTATCTGGCATTAGTGATTTGATTGGTTCTGCGTTCAAGGGGCTTGGAAGCACATTTGCTTCGGGCGGTCGGACATTAGTTAAGGTTGCTGGTAACGTTGCTACTAAGATTGGAAGTGCTCTCGGTATTGGTGGTGCCACAGCCGCAGGAGGAGCTGCGATTCCTGTTGTTGGAGCCATTGTGGCAGGTGTCGTTAGCGGTGTTAACGCCAATATTCGACTCATTAAGGATCAAAAAGAAATTTGGTCTGGCGATGATAAAGTAGGAGTTAAAATTGCTAAATCCGTTGGAAGTGTACTTTGGAGAACTTCTGCTGTTGGTATGATTGCCAGCACAATTCAGAACATTAGTGGCTTCGTTAAGAAGATTTTTGGTATTGAGAGTAAGAAAGACAAGAATAACGGAACATCTTCTAACGGGAAAATTGACGTTGGCAGTATTGTCATCAATAGCCCAGATAGCCCTGCTTCCAACGCAAATTCTAGTACATCCGGGTCTGATACTAGTACAACCAAGCAATCTCTCTGGGATCGCATCAAGAACTCTAAGCTCTGGTTCTGGAACTGGGGCAAGCGAGCGGTTGGAGATAAGGGTATCAAACATTCTGGCATGTATAATGTCGATGAACAAGGTCCTGAACTTTTAGTACGTCAACCTGCGTCTGGTCGTTACACTTATCTTGAAACCGGCGACGGAGTAGTTCCTGCGGATATTACTTCTAAACTGTTTGAGATGGGCGGAAATACAGATAAATGGTTTGCAGACCAACTGTCCAAAAATGGCGCTTTGAACAATATCCAGAACAAAACCATCGGAGATACGATTTCTGTTGGAGACATCTACATTCAGAATCCTGTTGGCGATACGGATGCTCTTGCTAGAGAGATTGTACGCGACCTTCCGATTAAGCTGCGTCAACAGCAAGGAAGGAGATAACATGAGTAACGCATCTAAAGCAGTTGATGTATTGACAAAAATGATTGTTGAAGTAGCACAAAATGCAATTGAGAACGCTTCGTATGATAAAACCACTTTTGGTGTTGTTAAGAAAAAGACGCCATCTGGCTATATCGTATCGGCATTTGGAAAAGAGTGCAATATACAATCAAATCAAGATTTTAGTCTTTATGAACGAGTCGCTGTGACAGCTCCGCAAGGAGATTATAGCAATCTACTAATTCGTAAAATCTAAAAATAACTATTGCAGGAAGCTACGCCAGTGACGTAGAACCCTGCATTTTTTATATGCATAGGAGGTGAAGTAATGGCAAAGCCGGTATTATCATCTGTAAATGTTTTTGACGCAACAGAGGGCGTCATTGCTTTTTTTAAAATTTATGTGAGCTATACAAGCCCCAATATCATCAAAGAATACGAATACTCGATTTATGATGGATCTGATGATAAAGTTATTTGCACCTCTTCTGGAGCATATAGCAATTTATCGTACACACAAAATAACGGATGGGGATTCCATATCTCCCCTACCGAACAATTAGTGAATCGAGAAGAAAATTATTATTTGCGAATTCGTATCAAATTAACTGACGAATCCGAATATGGAGAGTACAGCTCCCCTATTGTTTTGTACTGCAAGTCGAAACCTTCTATTGCTTTTAGTAGCCTTAATAAAGAAACAGAAAATATTATTCAAATGTCTGCTACTGTTTTTGAAATGCTTTATTCCTACATAAAGGATCAAGGTGAGACTCTTAAAACATATAAATATGAGTTTTATGATGAAGACAAGAAATTGGTTGATGAAACGAAAACGTATTATGGTACTATTTCGCATTCGTTCTCTGTGTATGGGCTAGAAGCGAACAAATTGTACTATGTGCGCGGCATGGCCACCACAAAAAACGGGTATGAGCTCGATACGGGTTATTATCCTATTAGAATTGGTAGTGTTTTATCAAACGGAGATTATGCTTTTGAGGCAGAGAATGATCATTATAATGCAGCCATCCGGTTGACATCTCATTTTGTTTCGACCACTGGTTCTCCTAACGGCGATGTTTCTTACGTAAAAACAGCAGACGATAAATATGCAGTAGATTTGACCAATGGTACAAAAGTTACCTATTTCTTAAGAGACCAAAATAAAAATCTTAATGACTTCGACATGAAGTTTATTGTGAAGCCTGATTGCCCAAAAGAAATTGTCGAGTTGAACTGGAATAACGCAGAATATTCTGTGACTGGAACATTGAGTATTCTAAAGAGATTCTTTACCGATATGAACGACGAAACAGAAAAACTATTTGCCGCCTTAAAAATAAATGTTGACCATGATACGTATTTGATCATCAAAAGCAATTATATCTTTGCAGAAAAAGCGACTGGATATTTATTTGTTGATGTTGTTTGTAAGGATGGATATTTTGAAATTTATATAGAGTCAATGGATGGAGATTATCAAAACGCGGTCTTAGGACAAGCATTACTGGACTGTTGTATTATCGGTGACTCTTCTGTAGATAACGAGAATTAAAGGAGGCTGATTTATGTTTTTAGGAATGGATATTCTAAGTGACGAGCAGTCTCTGAGTAATTCCAAATTGGTATCAAATCTTTCTTCGTTTTCAATAAAGAATGGAATTTTTGACGAGCTTTATGTTTCGTCTGATCCAAATAAATTTAAAAAGAAAGAATATGATTGGGCGGCCGACACCTTAATCCTCGCCACGTTTGATTCTCAGACGCTTGAAGGCGGCAATATTGGCGCTCTCGGCAGCAAGATTCAGTCTATGCAGCTCCGTAGACGTGAAGTAGGAGATGTTACATGGACTACACTAACAGCTTATCAGGTTCCGGATACAGATAATTTGAATTTCTCTTTTGTTGATTACTTCGCACGCGGTCGTAACACCAAGTATGAATATTCTGTCAACTATATCTTGAAGGACGGAACCGAGTTGCCTTACATTTCAGCTTCTGTCGTAAGCTCGTTCTGCGGCGCTCTTATCACCGATGGCAAGACCTCTTATCATGTATTTCTTGATTCGAAGGTTACATCCACTACAAGAAATAGACAGTCCAGCATTGTTACAACTTTGAATGGTCGATTCCCTTATGTCTTCTATGGAAGCAAATCCAATTACGATACAGGAAATTTTTCTGGTACTATCATCAAGAATAATGGTGGGGATGATTGGGACTTTGATAATTCCTATAAATATCGTGAAGATATGAAGGACTGGCTCACGAATGGCGAAGCTAAAATCATTAAGATGGAAGATGGTCGCGAATGGCTCGTAAGTGTAGATGGAAATGTCGAAGAAGATGAATCCGAGCATATTGACAAAGTCGGTATCAGTTTCGATTTTGTGCAAATTGGTGACTATAACAATACCGACGATTTGAGCGCAAATGGTCTGACAGCTTACAATGATATGGATTATGCTACTTATTATTCAATTACGCTCAATCTTGAATCCGCAACTAGCAGCAGTCGTATTATCAGTGTTAAGCAAGGAGAGAGCTATATCACAAAAATTGAAGCATATGAAGGATATGTCATTGATTCTGTTTCGATTTCTATGAATGGAGTCTCTATTACGGATTCTGTATATAACTCTGTAAATGATACGATTTCTATTCCATCTGTTACAGGAGATGTTATCGTAACTGTCACAGCTCTGAAAATCAGTGTGGATGATATCGCATTTGATTATAATACGTTGAATCTGTCTAAGAACAGCAAGAAAAAGATCAATCTTGTTTACAGTCCTACGAATGCAAAAATCGGAGCGATTACTTGGAAATCTAGTGACGATGCAACAGTCATCGTTGATAATGGTATGGTTCAGGGGTTGAAGGCTGGCTCTGCTACTATCACAGCCTCGATCGACGGACTTGAAGCAAAGTGTAATGTTTCTGTTGTTTCCTTGTCTGATGCGACTGGGATTCCGCTAAGTGCATTCCACGAAGGTGCAGCGATTCACATGCGAGAGAATAGTTCTCCTGTGTATTATATCGTTGCAAAACATAACTACGAAAGCGAACTGAACGGCGAGGGCCGCACTCTACTTGTCAGAAAGCCGGAGTACGCAAATACACGTTTTGGTTCTAATAATGCGTATGGTTCTAGTGATGTTGATAAATTACTCACGAATACATTTAAGAATTCCCTTGATTCTAAAATCGTATCTGTGTTAAATAGCTATCCTACAACAATTCGTTACACTCCAGGCAATGGTAAAAATACAGCATCAACGATATCAAGAACTGTATTCTTACTTTCTTCAAACGAATATGGACCGTCAAGTAGCACTCATAACACGGAAGGCACTATTCTGCCGACCGCACAACAGTTATTGTCAAATGGCTGCGCGAATAATAAGATGCTCTTAACCAGGACACCAGCAGTTTACAATGTTTCTAATACTAAGGATTCTGTAATTGGTATTCGATACAATTCTAACGACAATAGTTTTGAGGATAAGATTATCAAATGTACCGACACAAATGACGCTAATACTGGCGCTACAGTTGTTGTCCATCCTGCTATGACTCTATCTCAGGATATTAAAATTATTATTGATAATCCAATTAAGGCGAGCGCTGTAACGTTGAATAAAACTTCAGCGATTATTCATGTCGGAGAAGAATTGCAACTCAACGCAGTATATCAACCTGTCGATGCTACCTATCCGTTGACAAATTATGGATCTAGCAATCCATTTGTGGCGTCGGTTAATGAAAGTGGATTGATCACAGGTAAAAAGGTTGGCACTACTACAATTACTGTTGGTATTGACAATGTGTCTTCGGCTTGTGAAGTTCGCGTTGTTGAATAAGGAGGTGTTTAAATGTATTATATCGCATCAAAAAAAGAATTTGCGATGCTAAAAAATCATAATAAACATCTTTACTGTAGACTTGAACTTCTGGATAAAGATTTAAACGTTATCGATAATCTTGAAGGATTAACAATTGATGGAAGCCTTTCAATTGATGCAGACTCAGACATCCGGCACACGTTTACTTCAACGATTTATTTGAAACAAAATGAGATGATTAGTTCTTATTCTGTGGACGAGTGGATTGACAAGTTGGTTCGTGTCTATATTGGTATTGGGTTATCTGATAAGAATATTTTTTGGTATTCAAAAGGGATCTATGCTTTCAATCAGAATGGATTTTCATACAATGCAACCGAACATAGTGTATCTGTTTCGTGCGTTGATTTAGTTGCAATGCTGGATGGGTCGCTAAGTGGTACATTGACTGGTTATCAAACCGTTATTTCCACTGGAACAAAAATATCCAACGCTATTATTGATACTTACAAGCTTAGCGGTATGAAAGAATGTGTCGTCAACTACTGGAATAGAACAGTCCCATATGATATTGAATTTTCAAGCGGTACATCTATCTGGTCTATTCTAACTGAGCTTCGGGATCTTTATTGTCCATTTGAAATGTTTTTCGATGACACGACCTTTGTGTGCCAAGAAATTCCGTCTGGTTTTAACGATCCAGTTGTTTTGAATGATGAAGAGTTTCAAGACTTAGTTATTTCTGAGAGCGGCGATATTGATTACTCAGAGGTCAAGAATTGTGTTGAAGTTTTTGGGGCCAGTGTCGAATATGATACTTATGTTGATGATGAGCACATGACTGTCGTACATACTGATGCAGACTCGAAAACCGGCGAAGAAGAGAAAACTTCTATTACGTTAAGAACGACCAGTTTAGACACCACAAAGGATTGTACTGTAGCTATTACAACTCCCCTGCTTGGTTTCAAAAAAAATGTGGAGATTACAATCGTAAACTCAGTCACAGAGACTGACAGCAATAATAACACTTCAGTTAAGGAGTACACACATGGTCCGTTCAAACTTTATGAAACTGATGTGGACGAAAATGGCACAGATGTTTTAATGGATGGCACTGAAATCGCACATGATATGATGATTGTTATTTTGTATAGTCCTACATATAAAAAGTTTTATTATCGTGGCGAGCAACAAACCCATGCAATGACATTCTTAGTAAACAAAATGCCTACAGATGATGAGATCGCCAAGGCAAAAGTGGATGAGGCGTGCAATAATTTAAAGTATGTTTGCTTGACTGAATCAGATATATCAGATGTAAATTTAAACACTCAGGCAAATCCACGTTTTACAATTGAAAAAATCGGGCGTAGAAATCAAGTGTGTTCTGGATCAGAATATGAGATGTACACTACGGATGAATCAACTATGCAGTGCGCTGAGTACATGTTGTGGAAGTGTGGACGATTGACAGATAGTGTTACAGTGGAATGTCTTCTTGTTCCATGGCTTGAGGTCAATCAAAAGATTTCTTATGTACCTCATTATATCGACACAAAAGGTGAGCCTTTGGAATTCATTATCAAAAAAATCTCTATTTCACTTGGCGAAGGAACGATGACCTTAACACTGAGTCGTTATTATCCATATTATCCATACATCGTACAAAACAAATACTAATTTCAGCTCCAATATTCTGGGGCTTCTATTTTTGTCAAATTGGAGGTGCATTGAATGAGCTATGACAAAAATCCAGACGGTACCTATACTGATCTGGCGTATACGAAATTTCCAGCTAAAGTTGATAGCTGGCAAGATAGTCAGAATTTAACGGCGAACTATTTAAGTCTAGCAAACGATTATAAAACAGCTCTTTTGAACGGTAACTATTCGGCAGCACAGAGTATTCTTAATGCGAATCCAGAATTGAAGCGAATGTTGATTGGTGCAGATGATATCAACAAGTTAAAGCATTCTCAAATGGCTATTGAGCGCCTGTTCACAGAGGATATCGAGGAATATATCAAATCTTATACAGACAAATCTACATCTGAAGCTGATAAGGCGACTACATCTGCGGCTAACGCTGCTATCTCAGAAAAGAATGCTTTAAATTCAGAGACCGCCGCAGCCGCAAAAGCATCTGAAGCAAACGAACTGGTTGAGAATCTAAAGACCTTGAAAGGGACTCTTCCTTCTGATTTTACTGAATATACTCAGCAAATTGCCGACGCAAAGAAAGAATTTGATAATAAGATCGATGAGCACAATACAAGCGATTTGGCACATCAAGACATCCGCGACGAAGTGAAGAACCACACACATACACTAAATGATATTGTAGGTAGCGGTACCCTTCCTGTTGAAAACGGCGGCACGGGGGCTGCAACTGCGGCAGACGCATGTTCTAATTTAGGAGCATTACCTTTATCTGGTGGAACGATGAACGGATCGGTATATTTTGGAAGTCAAGACTATTATATCAACGCAGATGGAACAGCAAAATTTAATCGTGCGTATGGTGCTGTTTTTAATGACTACGCAGAATATTTTCCAAGAGGCGAAGAAACTCAGCCTGGCGATATTATTGCATTAGATTTAAATAGTCAATCTGAGAAATATGTACGTGCAAAAGGAATGCAAGATCGAGTTGTCGGAGTGCATACGGACGAATTCGCTTATATTATTGGAGGAGATATCCCGTCAAATGGTGAAGACTCTTTAAAATTCAATTTATGCAATTATATTCCAGTAAGCCTAGCAGGCCGCGTCAATGTGCGTGTTATCGGTTTAGTTAAAACCGGCGACATCATTGTTCCGTCCGGGATTCCGGGAGTTGGCCGTTCTGTTAAAAGCGATGAAGTTGTTTCTCAAGAATGTATTGTTGGGTATGCAGTAGAGGGAGATTCAAATACCGATATTCGACGCATTCGAGTGAGAGTCAGGGGGTGAAGAAATGGCAAAGTATGGTGATATTATTTCAGCTGCTGATTTTAACAATCTAAAATCAGTTGTCGATAAAGAAATCGAACGAAGAAGCCAACCTAATAGTAAGGGCTCAATGGAAGCTTATACTACTGCACAATATCAATATAATGATAAACCAGCGCTTGGTGTTCAGATTAAAGACGAGCACATTTATAAAATTACAATTCCATTGGATGCCGTAAATAATGGGTCTATAACTCCAAAAAATGGTGGATATATCAACGCCGCATACATTATCAATGCAACTACAGTGGCGAGTAATCTAGCATCAAAAGATGTAAATGCAAGTAGAAAAAACACTGGCTGCAATGCAAATTGTACTGGACTATGTTACAGTGGTTGCTATACCGTATGCAGTGGAAGTTGCACTGGAAGTTGTTCTGGTGGTTGCGATACAGGTTGCGGAGATGATTGCTCTAGTGTTTGTACAAATGATTGCCAAGGGTCATGTAGAGTAGAATGTGGGACCGGTTGTGGCAGCAATGCCTGTGAAGCAACCTGCTATTTATCGTGCTCTGGTAAAACGATGGTAAACTAAACTTTAGTTAAGGCGGTGAAAGCATGGATAAAGTAACTTTTTCTATCAATGAGAATAATTTAAGCGATTATAATTGCTATAACGAAAAAGAATTTCTGTTAAATTTTCTAACGATGAAACCATTAGGTGACGCATTATTGTCAACGGTTTGTCAAGACTGCCAAGGAGAAGGCGTAATTTCGGTATTTGGATATTTATCAAACTTTAATATTGAAAGATCTGTAGAATTTGATGAATATCTTTCTTATATAACCAACGTGGTTGATTCGGTGGCAACGGCTTGCAACTATAAATTTAACTCACTTATTGAAGAGAAAGCTGTTGTATATGCCCTGATTTATAAAACTGCGGCAAATTATGAGGCAGAAAAATCGTTAATGAAGCAAAAAGACTTGGAGAAATTTGTGCTTATTGATCCAAGTCGTATTGTAAACCTATGGTCTTTCTGTATTCTTGGACGCCTGTACTTAGATATTATCAAGCCGCAAGATAATTTAAGTCTGTATATAAAGTTGTTGTCTATTGTTGTAAATAATCGAGATAGATTCGACGAGTTAAATGCTGTGGTTCCGCATTTGAGCCCAGATAAATAAAATCAAAAAGGGAGAACAATATGTGTTACAAAAACAATACGAAAATCAAAATCAACGAAACAACAAGTCGATATTTAGAAAGGCTGTATTACACCAATAAGAGCTATGAATCGTTCATTTGTATTTTAGCAAGAAGCTATTCTAATTGCAAAAGCGGTCATCTTCAAGATATGATTGATAAGTATCGACAAGATTATCAAAAGGGTTGTATTGAATTCAATCTTGCTGTGGACAAAATCATTTACGAAACCGTTGGTTATCACCCTGCTGATTATCGCTATTCTTTCGATTTTGATAGAGAGGTTGGTGAATTGGAATGGAATTAAAAAAGCGTGAAATCCAACCAGATTATTCTGAATTTATAAGACGGCTTTTTGCAGATTCAAATCGACTAGAGAATTATGATGTCTCAAGAAATGTAACGTTTCAGATCACAAATCAATGCAACCTAAGATGTTCGTATTGTTATGAGCACAACAAATCATCTTCTTCAATGGATATATACACAGGAAAAAAATGCGTTGATACATTGCTCAACATGTATTGTTCTAATGATAATGAGTTCATCAATCGCAATACAAAAGCTCTCGTCCTTGACTTTATTGGTGGAGAACCATTACTTGAGGCTAAACTGATTGAGGGAATATGCGACTACTACTTTGACGAATGTTTTAGAAGAAATATCCCATTGGCACCTTTTACAAGAATCAGCTTTGCTACAAATGGGCAGCTTTGGTTTTCTCCGGAGGCACAGCACCTGATTGAAAAATATCATGAAATCATGAGCGTTACTGTAAGCATCGACGGTGTGCAATCTCTCCATGATAAGTATCGTATTGATCAATACGGGCAAGGATCGTTTGAAAAATCATATTTGGCCTTTTTAGATGGGAAGAAAAAATACAGTTGGGCAAACTCCAAGATGACATTTACCCCAGGCTCGACAAAGTATTTATTCGATAGCGTAAAAATGATGATCCAGAATGGATGTAAAGAAATCCACTGCAATTATGCATACGAACCGATGTACACAAAAAACGACGCCACAGACATTTACTTAGAGCTTATGAAACTGTCAGATTATCTGGTCGAAAACAAGTCAGATGTTCTTGTTAGTATTTTAGACGAGCAGCTTGGTGGGAAGGTCGATCTTGTAAATGAAAACAAGAATTATTGCGGAGGAACTGGAAATATGCTTGCTTTTGCTCCAGATGGCAGGGCGTATCCTTGTATTCGGTATATGCCAATCTCTATCGGAGAAGAAAAGTCATCTAAAATCTGTATCGGGAATTGTTATGAAGGTATCTATAAAAAAGATAACGAAAAGGCAATTAAGACAGACCTTGATGCAATAACATACACCAGTCAGTCTCCGCAGAAGTGTATTGATTGTCCGGTCTCTCAGGGATGTGGTTGGTGCTCTGGTTACAATTTTGAGTTATATGGAACCCCAAATAAGAGATACACAGGTATTTGCTACGCTCATAAGGGACGGGTATTGGCATCTTGTTATTATTATCTAAAGAGATATCTAGTAATCGGAGACGTTCCCCCGAAAGTAATCAATCTTCCCAACGATGAGGTGCGTGATATTGTCGGAGAAGAAAACGCAAAAGCATTATTCGATTTACAGGAACAAGCTGCACGAAAAATTTTAAGCGTTACAAGAGATGGCGGTGATATTTAATCATGAAAAGTTGTCTTGCATTATTTAAAAGGCTTGTTTTGTTTCTGTGTGGAGGAGGAGTTTATTGCATGGTCGAGATCCTTTGGAGGGGACGAACGCATTGGACTATGGCTCTGCTTGGCGGACTATGTTTTGTTTTAATTGGAGAGTTAAACGAACACATTCCTTGGGAAACCCCGCTTTGGAAACAAGGACTTATCGGCTCGTGTATTGTGACGAGTCTCGAGTTTGTTTTCGGGCTTGTTTTAAACGTATATCTCAATCTTGGCGTATGGGACTATTCTAATTTACCCTTAAACATCATGGGACAGATTTCTATTTTATTTAGTTTTTTATGGATCTTTGTCAGTATTGGCGCAATAATTCTTGATGACTATTTAAGATATTGGTGGTTCCACGAGGATAGGCCAAAATATAAAATTATTTGAAAGGAGTGAGAAAATGGCATTATCATTCGAAGAATCAAAACGTATGGCAAATCAACCAATCGCACAGACGCTATTCATGCAAGACGGCTCTTGTCCTAGTGTGATTGCAACAGAAGATGCTGCCGTTTTGTTTACGGACAATGACTTTTCAAGAAGCGGAGAATATACTTGGTATGACGATTTTTCAGACAATGATTTTTCTACTGTCAATCAAAATAAAGAAATAACTGTTAACCCAAATCAAGTTAACATCACACAGGAAAATAACTCTCAGGTCATCCCTTTTGAGATGCCGCGTTATTATGATGGCGTAGATCTCATGAAGATGACAATCCAAGTGCATTATGTTAATGCAAAAAACGAGGAAAACTATGCTGCGCCTGTGAATGTAAGTTATAACAGTGAAAAAATTCGCTTCTATTGGATGGTCAGTGACTCGGCTACTGTAAAAGAAGGTAATCTTCAATTTGAAATCATGGCCGTTGGCGCAATCACTATTCCCAATACTAACACGACAAAAAATTACTTATGGCGCACAAGACCGAACAATCAGTTAACCGTCTTAAGGGCACTGTCTGGAATTGCAATGACTGACCCGACCGGGGATGATTGGTATACCCAGTTCTTATCTACAATGAGTCAGAAGGTTGGCGAAGCACAGTCTGCCGCTACGAAAGCTGCTCAGAGCGCACAAGAAGCACAGGCCGTTGTGGACGGCCTTGCTGATACGTTAGCAAACTACTACACCAAAGAGGAAGTTGACGGCTTTGTTACCATGCTTCGGGGCGATATTGCTAAGGTTGATGGTCTTGCAGAATTTGATGTGCAGTATGACGCTAAAACGCAGACGATCAAGTTCTTGAACGGCGAAAAGGTTATTAAGACTATCACCTTAAACACCGACCCGAGTGCTGATTGGGTGACCGCCTTTAATAAGACTGTTGAAGCAAAAATTGATGAGAAGATTGCACCCGTCAAGAACGAACTGACCGAGTATAAGACCAGCAATGATACCGCTGTAAAGAATCTACAGGACAGTGTTGGTGATTTGCCGAACACCCTGCAAAGTGATTATTACAACAAGCAGGCAACCGACAAGCTGCTGGATGCAAAAGCTGAAAAGACCAGTGTTGAGACAGTTACAAATGATTTGACCATTGTAAAGAACACTGCTTCCGGCTTGCAGAATAGCATTGACACTATCAATAGTGATATTTCCGATATTCAGGAGCAGCTGAAGAATGTGAAACCTGATCCAAATGCCGGTCGTGAGTATGATATCACTTACGAGGACTCCAAGCTGAGTCTGCTGGAAAACGGAACTGTGAAAACACAGGTCGTTATTCAAGGCGGTGGCGGCGGTGGGGGCACCGGTGGTAGCACCAGCGTCATCAAGATCGAGCGTCTGGATGGTTCTGCGCTGACCGTTATTGCTGGCGACCCTGCTGTTATCAATTTCAAGTTCTCTTCTGTGGATAACTCTGGTGATGATACCGGCTCTGCAACTGGCATCTGGTATGTTGGCAACACAAAGGTTGGTACGCAAACCATTATTCAGGGTAAAAACAGCTTTGATGTAATTCAGTATTTGCACAGCGGCGATAATACCGTCAAGCTGCAAGTAACTGATAGCGTTGGCAGTGTTGGTACGAAAACATGGACAGTTAATGTCGTTGAGTTCTACTTGGAGAGCTCTTTTGATGATACGCTGGTTTATAATGGTGAAGTGACGTTCCGCTACACTCCGTATGGCAATATAGCAAAGACTATTAACTTTACGATTGATGGAAAGACCCTTGGTTCTACCACAAGTAGCGTGACCGGCAGACAATTGACTTATGCTATCCCTGCACAGACTCACGGTGCGCATCTAGTTGAAGTGTCCATGACTGCTGAAATCAATGGGAAAACTGTGACCAGCAATACAATTAAAAAGGATATTATGTGGGCGGTCGAAGGCAATACTACACCAATTATTAGTTGTGCCACAAAGACAGCCAGCACAAAGCAGTACAGTAACGTCGCAATCAACTATACCGTTTATGACCCCTCTAGCTCTACAACCACTGTGACGTTAGAGGTCGATGGCGCTAAGTCTGCCACTCTGACTGTTGGACGTACTATGCAGACATGGACTTGGAAGTCCGCCGATATTGGCACTCATACGTTGAAAATCGTATGCGGCTCTGTAAGTAAGGAAATCAGTGTTGAAATCAAGGAGCTTGGTATTACGATTGAACCTGTTAAGACCAATCTAGCTTTTGACTTCAACCCGGCTGGTAAGACCAATGCTGATGAAACCCGCCTGTGGTCTGATGGCAACACACGACTAGCTGTGAGCGACAACTTTGATTGGTCTAACGGTGGCTATCAGCTGGATGAAGATGGCGACACTTACTTCTGCGTGAAGGCTGGCACAACTGCAAATATCAGTTATAAGTTGTTTGGCGACGATGCAAAGAAGCTGGGCAAGAATTTCAAACTCGTGTTTAAGACCACAAATGTCAAGAACTACGATGCTACGGCATTGACTTGCTTGAACGGCGGTATCGGTTTGAATATTCAGGCACAGAAAGTCACATTGACCAGCGAACAGAACAGCATTGAATTACCTACCTGTGAAGATGATTTTATGGAGTTTGAGTTTAACATTCTGCCGGATAGCCAGTATAAGGAAATGGTTCTGTGGCTGGATGGTATTCCCTGCCGTGTTGAGCTGTATGACGCAAGCGACAACTTTACGCAGGCTTCTCCGGTCGGTATTACAATTGGTTCTCCTGATTGTGATGTGCAGGTTTACCGCATGAAGTCCTATATGATGAATCTGACCGACGACGAGATCCTTGACAACTTTATTGCGGACGCAAAGAACGCAGAGGAAATGATTGAGCGCTACACCCGCAACGACATCACAGACGTGAGCGGCGAGCTGAACCCAGACCTACTGGCTGAGAAGTGCCCTGACCTACGCATTATCAAGATTTCTGCTCCGACCTTTACGACCGGCAAGAAGAACGAAGTGCCGAATACAACGATTCAGCACATTTATAAGAATGGCCGTGCTGTGGAAGATAATTGGATTGCTACCGGTTCTCACAAAGGACAGGGTACTAGCTCTAACGCATATGGTGAATCTGGTCGTAATATCGATATCGACTGCTCTGGAGGCTTTACCTTTGGTGATGATACCACTGGTAGCAAGTATGCATTTACAGAAAACAGCGTTGGCGAGAAGTATTTTAACATTAAAGTCAATGTTGCTTCCTCTGAAAATGCAAATAATGCCCTGCTGGCCGATGAGTTCAACGAGTTTAATCCGTACATTCGTCAGGCTCGCAAGGATAACCCGAAGGTGCGCGACACTATGGCATTCTACCCCTGTGTTGTGTTTATTCAGGAGACCGACACCACAAACGCAACTGTCTTCAAGGATGGTCAGTGGCATTTCTATGCTTGCGGCGATTTTGGTAACTCAAAGAAGAATAGTGACACAATGGGTATGGACCCGAACAATCACAAAGAAGTTATCATTGAAATTGATAACAACACCGATGCACAGACCCGCTTCCTGAGCGGCGACTTCTCTGAGGAAACTTGGGACGGCGACCACAGCTTCGAGTTCCGTTACATCAATAAGGCTTGCACCGAGGAAGAGGTTCAGGCGGCCAAGAATGCATGGATTCGTGTACAGAACTGGGTCGTAAATGCTGACGATGCTGAGTTTAAAAAGAATTTCGAGAACTACTTTATCAAGGACTCTGCCCTGTTCCACTATCTGTTCACTGAGCGTCATACCATGGTCGATAACCGTGCAAAGAACGTATTCCCGCACACGACTGACCTTGTGCACTGGGATTTCTGCTTTGATTATGATAACGATACTGCCATGGGCAACGACAACGAGGGTGGTCTAACTCTGAGTTATGGTTATGAGGATATGGATGCCATCGGTACAAAGAGTGTGTTTAATGCGCATGACTCTAAGCTGTGGTGTAAGATTCGTGACCTGTTTGCGGACGACCTTTCAAAGATGTTCCTGAATCGCGAGAGTGCTCTGGCATGGAGCTCTACCCGCATCCTGAAGAAGTTCGAGGATTATCAAGACGCAAAGCCCGAGAAGCTGTGGATTATGGATATGCGGCGCAAGTATTTCCGCACTTATGAGGACAATGGTACTACAAGCTATCTACCCATGATGCATGGTAATAAGCGCCATCAGCGGCGGCAGTTCCAGAAGTACCAGGAAAAATATATGGCATCCAAATACACGGGTGCTGCTTGTACCTCTGATGATATGACCATTCGCGGGTATACTCCAACCAACTGGAAGGGAGTGAAACCAAATGGCACATTTAATATCGTCCCATATGCAGATACTTATGTTTCTGTGCGGTATGGTTCCAGCCCTGTGAAGGTGCGTGGTAAGCGCGGACAGACTTATAAGATTGAGTGCCCGATTGCAGCAATGAACGACACCGAAGTTTATGTCTATAACGCCTCCATCATTCAGAGCATCGGCGATATTTCTGGGTTCTACCCTGGCTACGTGGATTTTAGTCATGGCGTAAAGCTAACAGATCTGAAGATTGGTTCAGCAGCAGATGGTTATAAAAATACAAACATGACTGATTTTGCCGTTGGTAACAACACTCTGCTTGAGCATTTGAATCTGCAGAACGTGCCGAATCTGAAAAAATCCATTAGCCTAACTGGATGTACAAATCTGGAAGAGTTTTATGCTGGCGGTTCCGGTATCACAGGCGTTGCATTTGCTAAGGGTGGAAAAATTAAAAAGGCCGAACTGCCAGCAATTGCAAGCTTAAGTGCTAAGAATCTGAACTATCTGACTGAATTGAAGGTTACAGATTATAAGAATATCACCACACTAACAGTTGAGAATTGCCCGACTATTGACCTGACTGACATGCTGGCGAAGTGTGTGAGCTTGAACCGTGTGCGTCTGACTGGTGTAAAATGGGATCTAAATGACACTTCCCTACTGGAACGCTTGTTGAAAATGACTGGCTTGGACGAAAATGGCTATAACACCGACCATTCCGTTGTCGAGGGTAGTGTTCATGTGCCTATCATGCGCGAGCGTCAACTGGAAGAGTTTACGGCACAGTGGCCTGATTTGAACATTACTTATAATACGCTGGTTCAGCAGTTTGTCTGGACATTCGTGAATAAGGACGGAACTGTGCTAGATATTCAGTACATTGATAAGGGCGATAAGGCAGTTGACCCTGTTGCCCGTAAAGAGAATCCGATTCCGACACCTACTGCTGAAAGCACTGTTTCTACGGACTTTACTTTTAGCGGCTGGGATACTGAATTCACGACCGTTTTCAGCAATCAGACCGTCACTGCGACTTATACAGAATCTGTGCGAAAATACACTGTTCGTTACATGAACCGGGGCGCTGTACTGAAGGAAACCATTGCACCGTATGGGTCTATGGTGCTATATGATGGAGACATTCCGACCTATACTTCTGAAGAAACCGCTTTCAAATATTATCTATTTAGTGGTTGGGATAAGGGCGGCTATGTGTCCGGAGATAAAGACATCAATGCCGTTTATGATAGCTGTGAATATTCCTCTACTTATTTTGATGGCAAGGAAATTAGTCAACTGCGCCCTGTTGAAATCTATGCGATGAGCAAGGTTGGCGTCGAGCAAAAGATTGCCGAGGTGAAAGATGAGGTTTCCATTAAGTTGGGCAATGACTTCTCTTATGAGGATATCACTGAAAAGATTCTTATCGGCGAACCGCAAGTATTTGATGGCAAGACATACATTGATACAGACGTCAAACTATTCGAAGAAGATAGAGATTTTGTATTGGCCGTTGATTACAAGATGGATGTTCAGAATGCGAACAATACTGTTCTAATGCAGTGCTTTGAACAGAATGGTATGAACGGTATCCGTCTATGGAACTCTACTGGTGTAAAGATGACATGGGGTATTGATTCTGCAAACGGTGTTGCTGCCGGCTCTCGTGATATGACAGTTATCCGTCATATCAAGGGAGATAACGGACTATACGTTTATTCTTCTAACATCTATGGGTCCACTGTAACCTATACAAAAATCAATCGTACTCGCACTACGAAAACCAACGCAACTCTTGTTTTCGGATGCGCCAAAGCAGACGACGGGGCCTATGAGCGTCATGCTAAGGGAGTTGTTTATTGGTCTAAAATTTGGTATGCGGATCTTGGAGACGTCGCTTGCAGAGAATTAGCCGCATGGACACATGATAATCTAGTTGTTGAATTGGCAAGTTTTAAAAACTATTATTTAAGTGACAACTCCAATAGACGCTGTACTATGACATTTTTGCAAAAAGACACACTCAGCCAGGAAATGATGTTAAGTTCTTCTTCTAATAACGCCGGTGGCTGGGGAAATACTTCTCTACGAAAATATCTAGATTCTCGTCTGGTAGCAGCTTTGCCGATTGGCTGGAAACAGTTAATCAAAAAAGTAAAAGTTCCAAGTTCCGCCGGCAGTAAGAGTAAAGAAATTATTACTTCTGATTGTTATTTCTTCATTCCATCTGCAATCGAAGTGAATTCCGCCATGATAGATGAGCCATATATCTATGAAGGTCAGACTATTGGCTACATGACCGGGAATGAATCAAGAATCAAACATAACGCCGATGGAAAGCCGACTAAGTATTGGCTCCGCAGTCCGTTTGCGACTTACGAAGGATACTTCTATGCAATTGAAGAAACAGGCGAACTATATGGGTTTCATTATCCGTCCGAACAACTTGGTGTAACTGTTATGTTTAGCATTTAAGGAGGTGTTAATCGTGTATTATAAGGTACTTAAAAACGGGCGGGCGATTGACGCACTCAATTTCCTTCAATTCGTAAAATATCAGCCAAAGCATAACATTATGGTAAACTGCACAGAGGATGAGGCTCAGGGAATTGTCAGTAGCAATGGAAAGTATATTTGGCACGTTGAAGGTTATTATAATCTTCCCTCCCCTAATTACGATACCGTTGTTCTTGAGCCTATAGATAAATATGAGTATGATCAAATCAAAGCCTTGGGAGGAACCACTCCCGAGGCTATTATTGATGCTTATACTCTGACTCTGATTCAAGGAGGGCTGCTATGAATGAAACAACCACTGCCAGTGAATTTGTTATGAGTTTATGGCGTCTTTATAAGAACTGCTTAATTACAGATGCTTTTATTGAACGCTTGCTAAAGAACAAAAAAATCACACCTGATAACTATTCATTTATTATAAACGGGAAGGAGGCGTGAGATGTATACTTTTTTAATTGGCGACGACAATACTTTAACAGCCAGCGTGACCGAGAGAATTATGGAGCGCAGTAAAATGGTAGATAATATGCATTTTCTTGCAGATCAAATCTACAAAGATGTAAATATGAGCGATTTTACTGTTATGCTCGAATACGTGTTGCCTATTAGCAAAAAATACAAGACTGAATTCTTAAAAAAGTCAGAAAATTTATATAAAAACAAGCTAGAATATCTTCTTCCTTTCGACACCAATTTAACTAGTGAAGCAGGAGATATTGAGATTCAATTGACATTTACCAAAGTCGAAATGAACTCAGAGGGTAAAACAACACAGTACGTTCGTAAAGTTGGTCCTGGCATTGTGCACATTATTCCTATTAGCAAATGGTCTGATATCATTCCAGATGAGGCATTGAGTACACTTGATCAACGCATTATAGCACTTGAAGCACTCAATAAAGCTATGACAGATCGTTTCAATATCAATCTTGACAACAAGGCTGACAATCTAATGTATGATGACGAACATCGTATTCAGCTCACATCTAATGGAAAGCCAATCGGCAACGCAATCAAAATCACCACAGAGTCTGTCGAAGTGGAAGATGGAAGTTTGCGTGTCGTTCAGTTTTAATCACCGTATCTAAAGAGAGGTGAGAAAATGGCAGACTACAAATATTCTAAGCTCGGTTATGGCCGTGCGGGCGATGTTGAGTCTGCGATTGCTCTTGGATTGATTGACGGGAAAGATATCATAATCACAAAAGACACATCAGAATTTATGTACGTCCGAGACGATCTGTCTGTTCAAAAGATAACGTCTCGGACGCTTTGTTTTGATGAACCGTCTATCGCAAACGAAGAACTCAATCGCAATGAATCGACCTATGCAGGTCAAACCGTAATGATCAAAGATGTAAAAGGCAAATACACGCCCTGGATCGTTCAAAAAAGTTCAGAGTCAGGACGATTTTTTGTTGAGCCTTTTAATATTCAATCTATCAATTTTCAATGGACCGAATTTTAACAAAGGAGGATTTTTATGGCAGAAGTTAAATTTTCGTATGGTACTAAAGCACGGTATGACGCACTAGCACCGAAGGAGCTCGACACTCTTTATTTTACCACTGATACGCTGCAGATTTTCAAGGGCAACACTGAGTACACAAAGAGCACAAAGATGGTGTCTGCTTTGCCAGCTTCTGGACAGATTCAGGGCGTCATCTATTTCCGCATGAGTGATTATACCATGCACATTTGGAATGGTACAGAATTTGTTCAGCTGAATAAGAAGACTGTAACTCAGATTCCGGCAAGCGCAACAAATGATGATATTCCGACTTCTAAGGCTGTTGCTGATTATGTGCAGGCAAAAATTGAAGCAGTTGAGGGTATTAAAGGTAAATTTGTCACTGACGTTACTTATAATGCTGGCGTACTGAGTGTGGCAAAGGGAGGCGAGCCAGTCACTACTACTCTAACTGGCGTTATTCATGAGCCCACTTACGACGCTACAACCCGGACGATCAAGCTGCCTGTGTTTGGTGGAGACACTCTGACCATTGCGCTCGGCAAAGATCTGGTTGTCACTAGTGGCTCTTACAACGCCAAGGATAAGAACATTGAACTGACTATCACAAGTGGCGATGTCATTAAGATTCCTGTTGGCTCTCTGGTCGATATTTACGTTGGTGTGGCCACATCTACTGCAACTGTGACCGTATCTAGCGACAACAAGATTTCTGTGAACGTCAAGGTGTCTGCAAAAGCCAACAACTCTATCGTTATCGAAGAGGACGGTCTGTATGTTGCGGTTCCTGATGCTTACACAAAGGCAGAGACTGATGCTGCGATCAAGAAGGTTCAGGATTCTCTTGGTTCTCATACCAAAGATGCCACTATCCATATTACTGCCGAGGAGCGCAAGACTTGGAACGCAAAGGTGTCTCAGGAAGAGCTGACCGCTGCAAAGTCTGAAGCCATTTCCACCGCCGCAGCTGACGCCACTAAGAAAGCAGATGCAGCCCGGGACACTGCCAAGGCATACGCAGATACTCTGAATACGGCAATGGATAGTCGTGTTCAGAAGGTCGAAAGTGCATTGACCTGGAAGAATTTAGCTGAGTAATTTGTATTCCCTGCTGGATCGTACAGAATTCTGTATATCCGGCAGGGGTATTTTTATCGAAAAGGAGTTTACGATGTCAAATTTATCACTATGCGAAATCAATCAGTCGCAGCTCGACAAGACTCCAGTGATCGACGGACAAGTTATTGTTTGTCTTGACACCGGGAACACCTATCGAGACACTGCTACGGCTCACGTAAAAATCGGAAGCGATTTAGAGGTTGTGAGTGACTTACCATTGGCTCCTCTAGCCGAGAAAATTTATTACCTAAAGCCAGATAAGCTGTATGCAAGTCTGGGAGGTAATTGGACGCTATTAAACGATAATAATTTTTCACTTGGTGCCAATAAAAGTGCGCTTAATGGAAATGCAAAAATCACATTAGATGGCGTCAAACAGAGTTCAGTGTCTATTAAGGGCACCGGTATCACAACTGTTATGACGGACGAAAACGGTGGGCTTGTCGTAAATACTGGAGACCCATCCGCATATATAGAGGCACTCACCAATTCGGAAATCGATAAAATTCTATCAACATAAAGGAGGAAATTTATGGCTTGGTTAGATTATGATGGCTTACTTTACTTTTGGCAGAAGCTGAAGACCAAACTTGAAGGAAAGGTAGACAAGGTTGAGGGTAAAGGCCTTTCTAGTAACGACTTTACTGCTGCTTACAAAACCAAATTGGATGGTATCGCTAATGGCGCTAACAACTATTCTCACCCTACCAATTCTGGTAACAAGCACATTCCGTCTGGCGGCTCTGCTGGTCAGATCCTGCGTTGGAGCAAGGATGGCGAGGCACAGTGGGGTGCAGACAACAATACAACATACAGTGAGTTTAAAGGTGCTACTAGTTCAGCAGCTGGTGGTTCCGGTCTTGTCCCCGCACCTGCCGCAAACAATGCAGGTCAATTTCTAAAGGGAGATGGCACCTGGGGCACTCCGCTGAACACTACATACAACAATGCAACAACTGGTGCTGCTGGTTTGATGAGTGCGGCAGATAAGGCAAAGTTGGACGGTGTCGCTGCAAATGCTAATAATTACTCTCATCCGACTTCTGCTGGCAATAAGCATATTCCTGGTGGCGGTGAGTCTGGTCAAATTCTGAGATGGAGTGCAGATGGCACCGCTGTTTGGGGCCCCGACTACAATACTACTTATTCTGATTTTAAAGCGGCCACTGCATCTGCAGCTGGTGGGTCAGGTTTAGTTCCTGCTCCTGCTGCAGGTAAGCAGAGCCAATATTTGCGAGGCGATGGCACATGGGCCACTCCCACTAATACCACCTATAGTGATGTTACTCAGAGTACTCACGGCTTAATGACTGCTGCAGATAAGAAGAAGCTGGATGGGTTTAGCGCAGCAAGTTCTTATGCTTTAAAGAGTGATATCACTTCCATGTATCGTTATAAAGGTTCTGTTAGTTCTGTAGATAAATTGCCAACCAGCAATCAAACTGTTGGCGACGTCTACGATGTTGGCAATGGAATGAACTATGCATGGGACGGAACCAAATGGGATGCTCTGGGCGAAGTTTTTACTATTACAAAAATCACCAATACTGAAATCGACACTGTTTTAGCAAGCTGATTTCAGTTTACTAGAACAGGAGGTCAGTTATGGGATATTTAGATAATGTTGGATTGCAGTATTTGTGGACAAAGTTAAAAGATAAGTTTGCTTCTAAAGTCCACGTTCACGACGATCGATATTATACAGAATCCGAAATGGACAGCAAACTCAAACAAAAAAGTAATATTAGTCATACGCACACGAAAGACCAGGTTGGACTTTCTAATGTGGACAATACTGCAGATAAAGATAAGTCTGTCAAATACGCAACAAACGCTGAAAGTGCCAACAGAGCTACAAAAGCAGCAAGTGCCGATACAGCAGCAGTCGCCACTACTGCAGAAAACGCAACGACTGCGACAACTGCGACGACAGCATTGAAACTGTCAACAAACGCCGGTTCTGCTACACAACCAGTTTATTTTAAAGACGGAATTCCTGTTGCGACAGGTTATACTTTATCAAAAAGTGTGCCTCCTGATGCAAAATTTACCGACAGTTGGCGTAATATCCAGGATAATTTGACGTCAGATAGTGCTGTTGATAGTTTGAGCGCAAAACAAGGTAAAGCATTAAAAGGATTTATCGACAAAAAAGCCGATCAGATTACAATACATGCATTTACAATTCCATCAGATGGTTGGAAAACAGATTCAACTTTGTCCTATCCATATTATATTGACATCTCAATAACAGGAATCACGGAAAATGATTGCGTTGCTGTGGCAATTTCTCCTAATGATATCGATATTGCACGACAGGCCTGTTTTACATCCAATGAATCGAGAGCCAACACTCTACGTCTTCGTGCAAGAAACGTTCCATCAAAACCAATTTCTGCTTCTTATTACTTTATCAGAGATGATGTGGTGAAAGCATTTGGATTAGAAACTGCCTGTGTCCCATATTCTCTACCCGTTGCGTCCGCTTCTTCTCTTGGCGGTATTAAAATCGGCGCTGGTTTAAATATTACCGAAGACGGAGTTTTGAATTCGGACGCTCAAGCTCCGCGCACAGATAAAACACTCACACAGGAAGGTGTTGCTGCAGATTCAAAAGCTGTAGGTGATGCGATTTCTTCGATCGCATCAAGTGCGGAATGGGATTCGATAAAAAACAAGCCAACAGCTTTTACTCCAGAACCCCACACACACAAAATAGAAGATGTACCAGATGCACTTCCTCGCACTGGCGGAACGTTGACTGGATCTTTGTATTTGGGTTCCACAGCATATTATATTGGATCAGATGGCACCGCAAAATTCAATAAAGCGTATGGCGCATGCTTTAATGACTATGCCGAGTTTTTCCCAAGAGGAGAATCAACGGAGCCAGGCGACATCATTGCACTTGATACAAGCAACAATACCGAGAAATATATAAAGGCCACAAATTCTAGTTCTGTGCCTGTTGGCGTTCATAGCGACGAATTTGCGATGGTAATCGGCGGAGATGATTGTGGAGATGACTTTGTGTCAACAAATTTAACGAATTATATTCCCGTTGCTTTGTGCGGACGAGTATACGTTAAGGTTGTTGGACGCATCAGTGTTGGCGATTACATTATTCCGTCAAGTATTCCTGGTGTTGGCGTTGGAATAAGCAAAATGACATTTGATTCATTTGGAAAAATTATTGGCCAGGTCGTTGAGGCTGATGATAAAGAAGAAATTAGAAAAGTCAGAATTATAGTTCGAAAGGGGTGAGATAATGGCATTTGGACCAGTAACCATTAGCACCGATATATATACGCTGCCTCCGGCCACAAGAACCGATCTTGGAGGTGTAGTTGTAGGAGACAATTTGTTTGTTGATTCAAATGGACGCATGTCCGTTAATGTAGACAAAACGCTTACGGTCGACGGAGCTCCTGCGAATGCAAAAACCGTAAAGGACGAACTGAATAAGCGGTATACCAAAGAAGAGTCAGATTTGAAATATGGTCCTCCATATACTCTTCCCGTTGCAACCGAAAGTGTTCTTGGCGGTGTCAAACAAGGATCTAGTATTGAAATAAGCTCTAATGGAGTTATCAATGTAAAGAATGTGAACGGATTTACATTTGCCGCTCAAACATCTGATCCTGGTGAAAATTCTCCACTAGAAACAGGGAAAATTTTGTTTATTTATGAATAAGGGAGGTGGAATAAATTATGTCGGACATTATGATTGTCCCTGGGTTTAAATTGTTATTTTCAAATCCGCTCATCTCTTATAGTGAACTTGAAACCGCAATTAAAAAACATAACGATTCTGCTCTACCAGGAGAAAAATATTGGGGCATTTTATTTGAAAACGAATGTTATTCTGTATATGAATATGGAGAGGTTCCTATCGAGCCGGAAAAGCCTGAGCCTGTCGTTCCTGATGAGCCTACTGTGTCAGAAATAAAACAAAATAAAATTTATGAAATGTCGAAGGAATGTGAGGATACAATTTACGACGGAATCGATGTAGAACTCACGACCGGAAAAAAGCATTTCAGTCTGCAAATTAATGACCAGACAAATATCAACGGAATATTTAGTGCTGTTACAATTGGCGTCACAAAGTATCCTTATCATGCGGATGGAGAGCCCTGTACAATGTTCAGTGCAGAAGATATTGTTTCTTTATATGTCGCATACAAGAAGTATGTAACCTTACAAACAACATACAATAACGCTTTGCGCCGATGGATAGAAAGAGAGCCGGATATATCTGTAGTTCAATCAATAAAGTACGGAGCACCGCTTCCGGATGATCTTCAAAAAGAAATTGTTTCCATCCTTAAAGCTGCAGATGCAGAAATTCAGACGATCGTGGAAAAACTATCTATCGCTATTACAAATAATGAGGTCGGGCCATGAGTGGATATGCAGGAATAGATGGATTGGGCAAAAGCATTCCTACTATGTACATTGGCGTAGACAATATAGCTCGTCCTATTCAACGTGCTTATATTGGCGTCGATGGAGTTGCGAGGCTATGGTATCAAAACAACATTAAACTTGGTAGCCTCAAGATTGGATCTGTTGTAAAAATTAAAATCGGCGGAACTTATCGTGATTTTATTGTTATTCATCATGGGAATCCAGATGAAGCGATCTACGATTCTTCTTGTAGTGGAACTTGGTTGGTTCAAAAAAATATTTACGAGAAAAAGGAATTCAACTCTACATCTGCATGGCCTTCAAGAACCAACACCTATTATGGCAGTAAACCAAGTCCTTTGTATACATACTTAGTCGAAGACTATTATTCTACAATCGATATAATTGCCAAAAGCAATATAAAAGCAATACGGCTTCCATATTGGCATGGAAATGGTGATGCGAGCTCTGGGTGGAAATGCTTAAGCAATGGCCTTTATTGTCGTATATTTTTGTTATCTCCTGGCGAAGTCGGACAGGGAAGCATGGAGAAAAACAATGATAAAACAAAGCCTCTAGCCTATTTTGCAGAAAATTCAAAAAACAGAATTGCAACCATGAATGGAGCTGCCGCAGATTGGTGGGTTAGAATTCCGCAATCCGGAAATCATCGATACGCATGGGCTGTGGGCACTTCTGGCGGTCTAGTATACAAAACTGCTGGAGATAGTAACGCTGGCGTAAGACCTGCATTTGTTATGAACGACAACACACTAGTGGATAAAGAGGGACACATTATTGAATAATTACGGTCGGTCACAAAAATGGTGGTCGGCTTATTTTTTTAGAATCGAGGTGATGAAGTGATTGGATTATTAAATGCTGCCCCTCCCGTTGTTTTTACGTTTACCATAAAAGAACTATGGACAGGGGTTCTTGGAATTTGTGGAGGCATCACTGCAGTATCTGCCGCTATTGCCGTGCTTATCAAGTTGGTGAATAAAGCGAAAGAACCGGATAAGAAGCAGAATGCGCTCATTGAAGAACACACAAAAGAGTTTGAAGAAGTAAACCGTAAGCTGAAAAATGATAAAGATGTGCTCGATTTATATCGTTCTAAAATCTTATCTTTGGAAGAGCATCAAAAAGAACAAGATATTACGATTGAAGCTCATAGCTCTAAAATCGCAGGTATTGAACAACGACTGACGAAAAGTGAACACGGAAGCAATGTAACTATGAAAGCTCTGCTTGCTCTTTTAAGTCATGGAATTGACGGAAATGCAATCGACCCAATGAAGGAAGCTAAGGCAGAGATTGAAAACTATTTGATCAATGGTTAAGTACATAAAACTTAGGAGGTAAATATTATGATGGACTATGTTAATGAAGTTATTTCTATTGTTGTGAAGCTCGTTATCACCGGTGCGGGCACTGCTTTCATCGCATACGGTATTCCATACCTGAAGCAAATTGGTATGTATAAGGTTGTTCAGATGGCTGTTCGCGCCGCCGAGAAGCTGGGCGTCACTGGCGCTATTGAGAAGTCCGACAAGAAGAAGTATGTTATCGCAGCGCTTGAGAAGATGGGAGTTAAGGTTACCCCCACTATCGAGATGATGATTGAGGCGGCCGTCAAGGAAATGGACATCCAGAACGATAAGATTCAGAATGAGTTTAAGAAAGATTGAAGGAGTGACAACATGAGCGTTATTACATATTCAATGAAGAAGGACTGGAATAAAAAACTGTCCAAAAACTTCAGCGCTTATGAGTTTGCCTGCAATGATAAGAGTGACGAGTTTAAAGTGGCTACAGATCTAGTTGAAACGTTACAGCAAATCCGGGACCACTTTGGCAAGCCAGTAATTATTAACTCTGCTTATCGTACTCCTGCATATAACGCCTCTATCGGTGGAAGTTCTCGTAGTCAACACTGTATGGGAACCGCAGCTGACATTTGCATTAAAGGAGTAGACCCAATCCGTATTGCGCTATACGTCGCCTCTCTCCCTTATTTCCAGACTCACGGTGGTATTGGCTATTATAATAGAGCACAGGCAACCGGTGGCTTTGTTCATATTGATGTACGCTCAAGCTCTTCGAGATGGATCAGCAAGTCTGGCACATCATATAAGGTTGCAAACAAAATCATGCCAACTATTAAAATGGGAGCAAAAGATGGCGTAAATGGTGCAGGGTATGCTGTTACCGCATTACAACGGCATCTTGGCGTTGCTGCTGACGGTATCTTTGGGACCGGGACAAAAGCAAAACTAGTGGAATGGCAAAAGGCACATGGATTAGCAGCAGATGGAATCTGTGGAGCTGCTACTTGGGGTTCGTTCTGATGAATAAAAGTTATAAAGCAGGAGACAAAATCAAACTCACAGGCGTATTGTTTTCAAATAGCCAGACCCACTGTGGTATGTGCCGCCGTGGAGAATGGTTCATATATGACGGTAAGCTCGTCAATGGACGTTATCGAGTGACAAATCTTGAAAGTCGCATTGGCAAATATCCGATTTCAGTCAATGTATCTGGCTATGTAGATCCAAACGATATTGAGCTTGTATAAAAAAGATGGGGTATTGATCCTTAATTGGACCAGTACCCCATCTTTTAGCGTTTATATATTTAACACCCAATCTCCACTGATAAATTCATTTAAAATAATGCTCGCAAATGGGTCTGGAGCAAACTTATTTTTCTTACAAAACGCTGCACATTCTGAAGTCAACACGCTTTGCATAACTATTCTATGAATATCTCTTTTCTTGCACATTTTAATTAATTCTCGAAGTATCGAGGTCATTATTCCTTTACGCTTAGGAGATACGCATACCCTAGATATTGTAAGCTGTACGTTTGAAAGAAATGCGATTCTTAATTCTGACTCACTTGATTCACACTGGAACCAAATAGTATGGAAGTTTTTATTTATTGAATATAATTTCTTGTCCTTTGATTCTAATAAATTTTTTAATATATTTATCTCTTCATCTGTAAAGTCGACTGTTTTCATTTTATTTCCTCTTGTAGCCATTCTTTCCAGCCATCGATTATACGAGGGCAATTATCTTGCTGAGCTACTAGTTCATTCAAAAATACTGCAAGCTCTTCGTCGCTCATCTCACGGATGGCCTGTGCTTTATTATTTTTACGACCGAATTCATCCCGGCTATGTTTGTGCAGAATAAAACCGAGTACGATGTCAAGTATTGTTGGATTGTTCATTTGAGTTATCACCTTTCATTGCTTCAAGAGCTTCCTTCATCTCTTGTTCCCAATTAGGATGCTGATCGATATATTTTTGGTATATCATCTTCTCAGCTTCTTTTCGAGCTTTGATTGCATCGTTAATATCCTCATACATGCCAAGATGGATTCGCCTACCTTTAAAGGTTATGGCCGCCTTATACTTGTTACCATCTTTGCAAACACCCGTCACGCCAGTAGTCGAATTGCGATTTATCTTTCCTTCGAGTCGCGCCTTTATAGACGTTAAGCTGGAACCGTCTACGTTTGATATCTTTTTAATTGTCTCAGCAGGCTTAGCAATATTATTTGTGCATTTCATACACTTGTTGATTTTTTCACTTGAAACAAACGCATCTCTGCTGGACGATTACATAGAGGGCAAACCCCTGTACAAAAATAATCTCGTTCTCCTTCTTTTTTATAAACGTCGGTTATTTTCCATCCATTTATGACAGAGCCGATATATTGTTCTCTGCGCTTTTTCAGAATAGATTCGCTACGTTTTTTATCGCATCTTGTGGTTTTTGCTGGACGACCATCATCTGGTTTCATATTACTTTTCCTCTTCAGGTAGTGGCCCAAGCTTATACATCCAGTTCGGGTCTTTCCGCATTACAAATGGTTTTCTTAGCTCACAAAGATGGTCATGTCTTGCTTTATATTCAAAATAATTTTGTTCGTGTTCAGGAGTTTCACGGTTTAACTCGTACATGACATATTGCTTGCGAAGATTTCGAAGCGCTTTAATAATAGCATCTTCTTTTTCCATAGACATTGATTCAAGGGCGTCAATATAATCATATTCACCAGTCGCGTCAAACTGTCGCTTTGCTTCGGCACTGAGCATCTTCCGAGTGATCTCGTCATACGCCAGCTGATACATCATTTCGTCGCTATAATGAGAGTATGGATTAACAATGCCGGTGCCTTTTGATAGTTCTACGTCACGATCGTGTTGTTTTTTAATTCGTCTCTCGGCTTCTTCTACAACGGCATCCATATCAACGTTCATGGAGACACCTTTGTATTGCACCACAGATTTGAAACCGAGCTTCTCGCACATAGTCATCGTTGATATCCTCCTGATTTATTTCATACCCGTTCTTTTGCAGACAACAAAATCTTGCGGTAGAATCCGTCAGCAAACCATGCGCCTTCCCAACGATGCGGTAATGGTTTCTTCAACACTTCGATATCCACAAGGCTCATAAGGCCAGCGCTATCGTCTCTAAAAACTTGAAGGCGGACGATTCTATTCTGTTCCAGGCCGATTTCGCGAGTGATACGACCTTCTTCATCAAACGGATCTTCACACACCCACTCTAAGGCCTCTAGGAAGTCCTGTGGTGTGACATCTGCGTGTTCAACCCAGTTGTTACATATACGGCTTTCACCGGCCTGTACAATTCTCTTTTTGGCCTTGTAGTTCACGGATGGATTCGTCATTGTTCTCGCCTCCGTTTTTCTTTGATTATATTATATCACAGGCTATAAACGATAGCAAACAAAAAGGCGCAGGTTGCCCACGCCTTGTGATGATGCTCCGCCTAGGTTACATCTGGGTTACATTTTAGGTTACATAATGCCAAAAAATCTTTGTGGAATGCATGGACACAATGGAAAAAATGTAGTATAATTAAACAAAGAAAAATCAAATTATCTGAGCCATATGGACAATGTGCACTAAAACGACACATTTGATGACAGTTCGACTCCCATCGCCTCCACCAGTAAAGGCTAGAAATTGACGCAAATTCGTTGATTTCTAGCCTTTTTCTTTGCTAAAATGTAACTGGTTGCATTTTAGGTTGCATTTTAAAATGAAATTTGTTACAATGGTGTCGTGAGGACTTTCTCGGTTACATAGCTGGTTACATCGCCCAGCAAAAAATTCAAAAAAGGGGAATGTTAAAATGAGAGAAAAAATTGTATCGAACATTTATTACGACCGAGAAAAGAAATCTTATATTGTGTACTTTAATTATGGTAAGGACTCTACGGGTAAGTATATCCGAAAGACAAAAACATACAAAGATATTCGTACAGCAAAACGAGAACTTAAAAATTTTGAAGCAGAAAAAGCCAATCAACAATTATTGCAGCCTGATGGTATAACGTTCAAAAGGTATGCAGAAAAATGGCTGAAATATAAAGAAGCCAGCTGTGAAGATACTACTATTTATGGTTACAGGCAGTTCTTGACCAAACATATCTACCCATATATGGGGAACATGCCATTACAGTCAATTACGTCTGACACAATTAACGATTATATTTATTTTAAAACTCATTGTGAGAAAGAAGACAATCCACTAAGTGTCAACTCTATTCGAAAGCATTACGATTTATTAAAACAACTTTTTGACCGAGCTGTTGAGGCCGACGAAATAAAAAGAAATCCAGTATCAACGGTAGCTCCTCCTAAAAAAACTTCTGCAGAAATTTCTGTCTATAGTAAAGAACAACTGCAAATATTATTTTCCATAGCGCATGGGACTCGCATGGAACCTATAATAAAACTTGCTGGATATCTTGGTCTACGCAGAGAAGAGATTTGTGGTTTGCAATGGAGTTCCGTAAACTTTGAAAGAAATATAATTTATATAAATAATGCTAGAACATATGCTGGGGCAACAATTGAAAAAGGTACAAAAAGCAAACGAAGCACTCGTGCACTTGCCATGCCTCGAGATTTAGCGGACACCTTAAAAACCATTTACAAAGAATATACTGATTATAAAAAAGAGTTACAACTTGATGAAGGATTCGAGTATGTTATTAGTATGGGCAACGGATTGCCAATGCGTCCGAATTATGTGAGTGATTGCTTTAAAAAAATGATAGACGATGCTCATTTGCCTCATATTACTCTCCACGGATTAAGACATAGTTTTGCGTCCGTTGCAAATGATTTGGGGATACCACTCTATGAAATATCAACTTCGCTTGGGCACTCTAATACTAGTATAACAGAACAAATCTATGTGCAGCTTTTCGACAAAGGGCATACTAACACAATCAATACAGTTGCAAATGCTTTAAGCAATGAATAAAGAAAGGGTGTAGGATTTTCCTACACCCTTTATGTTTTAATATGTAAGTTTATATTGCCAGTCAACACATTTTATCGATTTTATTTTCTTTGCACCATTGGTCGAACTTCACAACGCTAATTCTATATGAATGCCCGATTTTCACAGACGGAATAGAGCCATCCCGGATGAGATTGTATACCGCACTCTTACTGAGTGACAACATCTTCTGAATGTCTTTTGGTGTGTACACCAACTTTGCTTCTTTACTTTCCATAATATTCTCCACTTCTTATCATCTATATTATAGGACGATTTCCATCTTCCCTACTCCGTATTTTGCTATGCATACATTATAAAGCAGCATCGCCCTGGTCATTAGCCCAACACCGCCGATACGAGGTGTAACTTTGATATTCTCCATCTCATAAACAGCGTCAGCGCAATCACCGTGCTGCTTTCCATTTTCGTCATAGTTGATGCCAACATCGATGCAGACCTCTACTCGATCAAGACCAAGCGGTGTGATGAAATTACGTTTTCCGACTGCAGAGATGACCACATCGACCATATCCATTGCAAGAGCCGTACACTTCATAAAACTTCCGCTGCTATTTACAGAAATCACATTACAATGGCGCTTAATCAGCATATCAACCAGTGGACGACCAACAATATCAGACTGACCACATACAAGCACATTCTTGCCATCCAGATCGTAACCGATGGAGTCAAAAATCTTCATAACGCCCAGTGGAGTGCAGGGCTGAAATGGTGATGCAGAATTAAAACCATCAACGTCAAGTTCGTCTGGAATGTAGATATTTTTAGGATCAATATATTTTGGTAACGGGAGCTGAACAATAATACCATCTGCGTTTTCATAATTATAATCTTCTTGTATCTTATCTTTCAAACCATCTTCGGTTGTCTCTTCCGGCAGTTTGACAAGTTCTACTTCGATTCCTACCTCTTCACAGTCACGTAGTTTACCGCGAATATAAGCGTTGGATGCAGGGTTATCCCCCACTTGATAAATATGTAAAACAGGGGCGTAGTCAGCTTCTGTAATAATATTTTTGATTTTATTTTTGATATCTTGTGCAATAGATTTGCAATCAATAATCATTGTGAACCTCCTTCGATTCTTTAGTCATATTTCTTTTCTCCCCAGAAGTTCCACATCATACCCTTCCATTTCCGAGTACACTCAGGACAGAAGTCATGTTTAATTCCCGTATAACTGAGCCCGTTTAAATTCCAGTCTTTTGCTTGGGAAGCGTCTGGTTCTCCATTGTACGTCGTTACAACTATTTCTTCGCCGCAATTATCGCACGTGATCTTTAAGCAGTCCTGTCTCATCAAATCACCATCCTATAAAGAATCCAAGTATTATCAAGGTCGCTTAGTAATATCGCAACCAATGTCTCGTGCAAGCTCTAAAAAATCCTCAAAAGACAAGTCGTGCATAATTTCTGCAGTAGATACTTTATTCGGAGAGACGTATCGAAATTGCTTTTTCAGTTCGATATAACTGTCACTATTTCTTTTGATTTTTACTGTTTCTGAGTGCTCACCGACATTTGGGATGGCAACATAAAAATGATTTTTAATTGTCTCCCCTATCCAACTTGGACGTCCAGCTCCATCTCTGTTATAAAATTTTACTGAACATTCTTCAATTGAATTCTTCTCAACGTATCGTAGCAAAGTTTTTTTATAAAAGATTTCTCTACGGTATGGAGCAATGCCACATAAGTCAGCAGAGATAATATAATATCCAAGTTCTTTCATCGATGTTCTCCTTTATAAATACCTAATTCTTCAGCCATGTTCTTTCGCTTTCTTTTTGTTCATCACTTCAATACAATGATTATCATATTCATCGATAACATCCCACGAAATTTGATAAGTGCAACGTGGATCTGTTTTCATTAAATCGTTAATATATTTCGCTTGAGCGACAGCTTCATCTCGCGTGTACAACAATGACATAATCAATTTAATATATCGCTTTCTTGTCACAACAAATACCTCAATCCGCTTAAATATTTTTCCTTTAGCCGTGGCGTTAGTGTCTCCACCTGTGATAGATGGTCTTTCATGTCAGCCAGCTTGACAAACCACGCGCAGAGACCATAACGCTTAAAGTTGAGATAATGAATTTTCTCGCAATAATCATTATAATTCACTTCATCTGGCTTCGTTAAAAGTTTGAGCGCTTTCTTGAAATTCTTAGGAAGATCACTTGGGTCATAATCAGTGTCTTCCAATAGGTCGTGCATAATAGCCAAGCAGCGGCAATCGTTTTTCAGGCTATCTGGAATAGCGGAATTAGCAGACACATAGCTCATAACACGAACAGCATGTTCAAACGTTTTCTCGTCATAATACTGACGCGCAATTTTTAATGCATCGTCAAGAACGACATAATTTTTATCAAGTGCCATTTAATTCGCCCACCTTATAAATATTTTTCATAATCGTATGGAACGCATCCAAATCTATTGATGTATTTTACAGCTCTATGATGATTCTTCTTGCGAACCTTTTTAGAACGACCGCGCTCCCTTAGATGATACATTCGATTCATTTCTTTCAATGACATCTTACGCATTTTACACCACCTCATAAAAGTCTAGTTTTTAATACATCACGCCCCGATCATTTGATAAATAGCATTTCTCTAACGAGCTTGCAATCTTGTGGTATTTATCATCAAGTTCAACAAGAAATGTGTTTACCATCTCGTTATAAATATGCGCAGCTTCTTCATAAGTGTCGGCAAATGCGTAATACAATTGATTTGCATTCACGCTGATGCTACGGTTTTTTGTTTTAAATTTTGACTTCCAATAATTTTTGTCATGAATTGTTCCCTGCACTGGCTTACAGTTAATGCCAGCCTTTGTGTCATCGAATCGGAAACCAACACACCAAACTTCTTTATCTTCTGGAACAGACATAAGTGTATAAGTCATATTATTTACCCTCCTTAAAACACACATTCTTAATCGTTAAAAATTTCTTCTCGTAGAACTGGTTCATCGTAGCTCTCTACACGACTACCGCATTCTGGACATTGTGTTTGATAAAATAAAAGCATATACAATGACCTTGCAACCAGAACACCTTCTGAATCAGACCAAAATTCACAACCACAATTACATTTAAAATGATATGCAAGTTCTTTTGGAGTTTGCTTATGCTGAATAATCTTAATTGCCATCACTCTTCTCCTTCACTTAAACTTTTTAAGGCTTTCTGGATTCTGTAATACCTACCAAGCGGTGTCTCAAAAATAACTCTCAGCCGCTCAAAGAGTGTTGGTTTACCGAATACTTCATTATAATTCGCAATATCGATTTGTTTAGCAGTCTCGCAACATTCAGGGCAAGTGTATCGCAACTCGAAATTAGCAGCTGCGGTATAATAGTCTTTGTAGATTGAATCAAATGTGTCGTCGGCATAAAAATCACAATGACAATAAGGGCATTTAAACTCAACAGCAAATTTTTCTGGCTCATGGCCGTGCTTGACAATCTTAACAGCCATCTGGCACCTCCACAGTAAAAATAGTTTTAGTTGCTTCTTTCCAAGAAATAAACTCAGACCCAACCACTTCCGCTCTACATCTATAGCACGCAATCACATTATTCTCAGGAATGTTCAAATCAGGATTTTCAAAAGAAGCTACTCGAATCTTAGTTGTGCAACCACAGTTCTTGCATGGAAATACGATTACTGGATTTTTCAAACTATCAGTTTTATACATATCTACACCTCAATCTGTAAACACAAACAGGTTGTCAAACACACTCTGGAAGTTCATTGCATGAATCATATTTTCTTCAGACAGAGCAACCTTGATAACTTCTTCATCAGTATATATTTCATCATATTCTACCGTGTCGCAAACCTTGTAAATTTTGCCGTCTTTATTTTGAAACAGCGTTCCTTTACCAAGTTCTAATGTAGCTGTTTCCTTTTCTTCTCGAATATGTGCTTTCATACTATCACCTACAATATGCGTGTAAAAAGGCAGATTCTCTTGCAAGCAATTTCATTCTAATTTCACAAGCGCATTTGCACTCAGGACATTGTATTTCTGCAGGACGTCCTGTATTATCATAATTTTTCACCGTTTCGCTAACAGGTCGTGCCGGTAAAGGCCATATATGAAATTCAGATCTTTTAGCCTCAAATATACACCCGCAAGAGTCACAAGTTACTTTATATAGTTTTTCAGAATCTTTTGCCCGATGCATTCCATGCTTTATAACATTCATATATTTATTCCTCCCGCCCGCCCATAAATTTTACCTTTTACCAGAATGAACATTTTGTTCTAATTGAAGGTGTTTCTACACTTTTTGCAGGATTCTCCAGTGTTGCAGCAGTTGCGATAATTTTATCGATGCTCTTCTGGAAATCCTGTAGCTTATTCAATTCGCTTTCGATGCCCAGTTTCATCTCGATAACTCCCATATCTTCAAGACACTTACAGTAGCCAGCAATCTCGTTATAGAAGATGTGATTATACTCCTCCAAAAGCGTATGTTCGTCAAACAATTTTACTTTCCATGCAATTCCAAATGGAGCTTCTTTCTCGCAATGAGATTCAATAGTGTAATACCTCATTATGTATTCTCCTTACTTGATGCCGTACTTGGCCTTGACCTTCTTCAGCGTTTCATTCTTGCTGTGATAATCATCACGAGCCACCTGATAAGCGGCCATTTTCTTTTCCAGAACACGCTTTGCTTCTGCCTCAGCAACGTCGGCCTCTGCAAGCTCCTTATTCAGAACAAAGCCGCTCATTTTGATACCATCAATAAAATCATCTATACGGTCCTTCTTAATCTTCTTTTCGCCCATTGCGCCAGTATCAGTGTTGAACATCTTTACAATGGAATCCTCAACGCCGACAATATTGTAAACATAAAAATACTTAGCCATAATTTAGCCCTCTTCGACCTTTTCAAACTTATAAACTGTATTCTCGGTCTGAATGATGATGTTCTTTTTGTCATTAGAAATATAATAATCGGTAACACAAGATGTGTGCATTGCGCCTGGATAATCATGTCCCTCATTATCTTTGATATACCGGAAACCAGCCGACTCTCCGCTCTTTAGACGTACAATCTTCATGATCATGCCAATCCAAGTAGGGTACCAGCCATCGTTTCGAGTGCGACCAGTTGTTAACGAAATTGCATTCGCCAACCTATACTGATTTTCCATAATCTCATCATCAATCGGATTTTTATGAGTCAACGCAGCATTCGGCATCTTCTCAATTGTGCGTGTCAAAAGAAGCATGAAATGCATAAATGCGTCATGTCCTTCTTTTCCAACATCGATTTCTGCGTACTTACCCATCCGATACAGAAGCTCGGACGTATCAATTGTCTTTCCCATAAATTATTTCTCCTATTACACTACTCGTTCTTTTTCATCCCAATGCGCGATATTGTATTTGTCACGAACACGATTTAATCTTGCAAGAATTTCTTTATATTGTGGATTGTTTGGTTCTGTCTCGAACATGGCCGTCTCTGCTTTCCCAAGTTCTTCGTTATATCTATAACCACCATTTCTTAGCTTTTCCCCAATGATAATCAATTCGTCATCACTTTGTACCGATTCGTCATAGATACCATTTTCATCATAGTATTTAACACGTCTTTCTACATATGGGGATTTAACTGTATATCCAAAACTACATCGCATAAGCAATACTCCTTGATTATTAAACACCAGTGCTTCCGAAACCCTTATCACCACGCTCAGTTTCGTTCAATTCATCAACAACATCGAACTGTGCCTGATAATACGGAACGAACATAAACTGTGCAATACGGTCACCATGAACAATCTCTTGCGGCATATCAGAGTGGTTATGAAGTGGAACCATAGCCTCTCCACGGTAGTCTTGATCAATAACGCCAACGCAATTTGCCGGTGCCAGCCCCTTTTTAGTAGCCAGACCGCTGCGAGCATAGCCAAGAATCGCCCAACCTTCAGCCGGAGCAAACCGCAAACCAGTGCCAATCATACGCGTCTCGTGCGGATGTATATAGATGATGGGATTGCCGTGTTCATCAAACAGATCGGCCTGATTTGCCGGAATATAAGCATACACATCAGCACACGCAGCGCACTTAGAACCATAGGTCGGCAGATGTGCATCATCATAGATCTTATTGATTTTCACCTGCGGACGATAAACAGTAGTAACCGCTTTGTTGTTTGGGAATTTTTCGTAATTTCCTAAATCCATAATTTTATTCTCCTTTTAACATTTTATCCAACATTTCATCGTCAATACCATAATTACCAGTATATTTCAACCCGCAACTCTCATAAATTTCATCTATAAGTTCTCCATAATGGAAAGCATTTGCTGTTTCTAAAACTGTTCTTTTAGGATTATCAAATGTTGATTTAATACTCCCTTCATACATTTCAACAAGCATTTTATCGTAATCCCTTAATTCTATACGACGTGGTGACTCCTTAGGATCAACAGTGATATATTGACCAATAAGTCTATCATCGTTATCATCATCAAAGTCATATGGACGATTCAAATATTCCGGAGTAATATCGGCCTTTTCAATATGATCAATCGTCAAATGCCAATAAAATGACTCCGCCCATTTTCTTTTCACATCTGTTTTACTTGTGGCAACCATTCGATAAATGTATGGACTTGGACCATTCACTTTACTGTGTGCCCAAATACAATAAACGTATTCTTTTTTAGATGACATATTATTTATTCTCCTTTTTATTATTCGGATTCCACCAAAGGGTCGGTTCTTTATACCCAAGACTCCATTTAATATCAATTACTCGTTGATTTTTGCTTCCCATGTATGGAAGTGAAATATCTTTTTCTGCTTCAATAAAAGGACCATCTACAAGGACGTTGATGTCAGCAAGAATGTCAGCTACGAGCCCATCCTGATTCCATAATTCTTCCCACTTGTATCCAGTCCAGAGCCAGACGTCTTTTTTGCTTAGAAATTCAGTCCATACACGATGAACGATTTTCTTAATAATTTCTCTATTCTCCGGCAGCAGTGGATCTCCACCAGTGAGCGTAAGCCCCTGAATATAATCAGGTCGAAGTAAATTTACAATTCTATCAAGTGTTTCATCTGTGAATGGCTGACCACCATTCGGGTCCCATGTGGTAGGATTCTGACAGCCTGGACAATGGTGATCACAACCCTGCACGAACAAAGTGACGCGCACCCCTTCGCCATTTGCTATATCACATGGAACGATTTTAGCGTAGTTCATTTAATACCCTCCATTTTTGCTCCACAATAAGGACAATACTTAAATGGCTTGTATTTTTCAGAGCCGACACAAGGTGTCTCGCGCGGATAGAAAAAATCTTCGTAAAACTGTTCATCACAATTAGAACAGTGATATACAAAGTCTTCCTCGTCATCGCACGGCCAGTGATTCCAGTGTGCAATAGCACGAACTGTATTAGTTTCTGCTCTCGGAAGTCTTAGTAGGTCTTCGCGTTCTTCTGCTAGGAAATCGGAATAGTCATCTCGTTCGTCATAAAAGCGCATGTGCTTCAAGCCACTGTCAATTTCGTCTAGCAAAGGAGTGATATCCGCCCATTGAGCGTTTTCAGGAATGTATTTTGCCATCTCAAATAAACCTCGTCCACATACTTGCACATACGATGATAAAAATATTTAAAGCGATACAGCCATACATTCCGTTCTTCTTGTCGCCTCCGAAAATATATGTAGATGTATCATACAGAATCTGCTCGGAGCGAATTACAGTTGCAGCAAAAATCAAAATAATATAAGCCTTTGTCATAAGCCAAGCAACCTCAGTCAACATTTATGTCACTTCCTTTCATGATAACTCTCACTCCAATCTATTGCTTGTCCACAATCCGGACAAAAATTTTCATATATTGCAACCCTTCCGCAAATAGGACAAGCAATATCACATCTGGGTTTCATAGGTAGCTGCTTTTTTAATGCTTCCATTCCCATACGACAAGCATCGTTGACCGGGTCAATAGATTCATAGTGTTCACGATGCTCTGGATCGAGAATTTCAATTGCACGATCAAACGTCATAATAATCACCCTTTGTTGGCAGTCTGAAACAACCCTCTTATTACAAGCCATACCAGCCAAATGCCAGTTGCTATCTTGATAGAAAAATCAAATCCGAACAGTTTGGAGATCACCCAAACAAAAACCGCAGACATCGCCCACGACAAAAAATAAGTCGCAACTATGACAATAATTGTTCCGAGCACAGTTCCAAACGATACAAGGAATTTCATCCATGACTTCATATAACCACCTCACTCTCCAAATATTTCGTTAAGCTGTTTATCGTATTCTCGTTCAATATGCTCACGGTATGCGTCAATCAGCCGTTCGACGATAATTTTATTGATTTCATCCGGCTTTAATCTCTTATGGTCTTCAACGTCGCAAACAATGTTGTCGAGGAATTGTTCTTGCTCTGCGTTAACCCAAAGATTATACCGGGTCAGCCGATCACTACGGTCGTCAATGTGGAAGCGAATGCTGATATTTGCCGAATGAATCCATTGATCAATACGGAAGGATTCGCTCCAATCAGAATCAAGTGCTTTCTGAAATGCAGCTTTAACTTCTTCTACATAGCAGCCAGCTATATTGTCAAAGAATCCCTGAACGACTGCTTTATATCTACTAATAATGAGAGTGACGTCTCCGGGTTTATCTCGTTGATCATAGACAAGCTCGTCTGTATGATATTCGTACTTCTCCCAGCTCCACTTTGTACCAATTGGAGCAACATCCCATCTGAATTTCCCATCTGTTTTGATTTCGATATCTAAATATAAGTGTTTCATAGTGCTATAAATCCTACCCACCCACCCTTCGTTTTACACGAAATTATTTAATTATCGCTTAGATGAACAACACGATCACGGATTTCTTGAGTACGGCCCTGATTCCAGAAATTGCTTCCAATGTAACCGCAAGTACGCCGTGCGACATTCATCTTACTTTGGTCACGGTTACCACAATTTGGACACTCCCAAACCAGTTTGCCGTTGTCCTCCACGATCCTGATCTCGCCGTCGTAACCGCACACCTGACAATAATCAGACTTGGTGTTCAGCTCGGCGTACATGATGTTGTCGTAGATGAACTGCATTACACTGAGAACTGCCGGAATGTTGTGCTGCATATTGGGCACTTCCACATAGCTGATGGCACCGCCCGGTGACAGTTTCTGGAACTCGCTCTCAAACTTGAGCTTAGTAAAAGCATCAATATGCTCACGAACATTTACGTGATAACTGTTGGTGATATAGTCGTGGTCTGTGACATCAGGAATAATGCCGAATCGCTTTTGCAGACACTTGGCGAACTTATATGTAGTGGATTCCAACGGAGTGCCGTATAGAGAATAATCAATGTTTTCTGCTTCTTTCCATTCTGTACACTTATCATTCATATACTGCATGATAGACAGTGCGAACGGTTTTGCTTCAGGATCGGTGTGGCTCTTGCCGGTCATATACTTCACGCACTCGTACAAACCTGCATAGCCAAGGCTGATGGTTGAGTAACCGCCAAACAGCAGCTTGTCGATCTTTTCACCCTTCTTCAAACGAGCCAGTGCGCCGTGCTGCCAATGAATAGGGCTCATATCAGAAATGGTACCGAGCAGCCGCTTGTGACGGGCCTGCAAGGCGCGATGGCACAGATCCAGACGCTCGTCAAAGATCTTCCAGAATGTGTTCATATCCCTACCAGAGCTACATGCCACGTCCACCAAATTGATGGTGACAACACCCTGATTAAACCGGCCGTAGTATTTCTGACCCTTGACCCAGTTCCCTGCATTTGCTACATTTTCAGTAGTTCGATCAGGAGTAAGGAACGAACGGCACCCCATACTTGTCCACACGCCGCCTTTGAGCTCCTTCATAACCTTTGCAGAAATATAATCAGGAACCATACGTTTTGCGGTACACTGTGCTGCCAACTCAGTCAGGTGATAATATTTAGAATCTGGATGGATATTATCCTCATCAAGAACATAAATCAGCTTGGGGAAGGCGGGAGTAACATACACACCAACCTCATTTTTGACACCTTTGATACGCTGTTTTAACATCTCTTCGACAATGACAGCCAAGTCATCGCGAGTCTGACCTGCAGGAACCTCGTCCAAATACATAAATACAGTGATAAAAGGAGCCTGACCGTTTGTAGTCATAAGAGTGATAACCTGATACTGAATTGTTTGAACACCACGAGAAATCTCAGCCCTTAGACGACGATTTACAATACGGTTGATCGCTTCCTGTGAGGGCATTTTTTCGATATCATCATTCTGAAGCATCTCATAGAATTCGTTATGAACTTCTGCTGTAATCTTCTTACGGGAGACATCCACAAAAGGAGCCAGATGAGACAGCGTAATGCTTTGGCCGCCGTACTGGTTGGAGGCCACCTGTGCAATGATCTGGGTGGCAATGTTGCAGGCAGTGGAAAAGCTGTGGGGCTTATCAATGCCAGTACCAGAAATAACGGTGCCGTTCTGCAGCATATCCTCCAGGTTCACCAGGTCGCAGTTGCCTGTTACAATGCCACCATCCAGCGTAAAAGAATGAGTTTCAGGTTCTTCAACACACCAAGCATCATATTCAATTTCAGGTCGATACGGCGTAATCTTTTTCACAGACCACAAATTGTTCGCAATTTGATACTTTCTGAAGCGGAACTCAATCAGTCGTGCCTCTTTCTTAAAATTCGTATCACGAACGACTTCTGATTCGCTTGATACATAAAATCCTGCAACAGAAGAGATATCACGAATCATCTCCGCCACACGATCATCAGAAGTTGCAACTTTGTTGGCTTTTACTGCACCATCGGCAGCATAAAATCCTTCAAATAGATGTTGCTTTCCTTTTATATCTAAGAACCGCCACGCTTTTGCGTTCAGGAAATCTTGTTTAAACGCGCCCCTGTGTAAAACGTAAGCATCACCATGATAAGATTCTGGATATGTAACGGTATCTCCGGCTTTTACAAAATTATCTGCGTATCTAATTTTATTGCCACATAGACGAATCGTAGTATAGTCATTTTTCTTATCAAGGCCATCTCCGATTGCGAATCCTGTGGCCCATGCCTGATAATCTTCTTTGGATTCCATTTCGTACTTAGAAAGCTCAGGAAGCATGGCTAATGTCATTCCCTCTTTTAATTCAGTGGTTACAGAACCATCATTCAGCAACCATCTGTGGTTTGCCGTGCAGAAGACATGTTTAACAGACCGACCCGCCTGAAGCATAACGTCTTGCATTTTTTGTTTTCCATACCTTTTTACGGTAGCGGTGTGCCATTTGCCATCAGAACCGACAACTTTCACTGTTTCACCGTCATTAAAATCTCGAAATTCTTTTACGCCACTGTCGGTCACAAAACGAGTATTGCTCTTAAAGCAGTTGTGCATGTGCTGAGCAAAATAATCTGCATCATGGAAGTGGATCAGACCATCTTCATGTGCTTTAACAATTTCTGGGTCCAACAACAGACGAGCGGTCAGATCCTTTGATACCTCACCAGCCATATAGTCGCGCTGGACGCTGTTGACCGTGGGGTTCTTATTACTGTTCTCCTGATTGATCGCATCATTCTTAGCGTCGATGATTTCAAGGATACTGGCATTCGTCTTTTCCTTGTCTCGAATTTCCTGACGGAGCTTTCGCCAGTGGCTATAAGATTCAGCTACATCAGCAAAAGGACTTGCTTTCAACTGCTCAATGACGATATCCTGAATTTGCTCGACAGAAAGAGTGTTTGGCATCTCAGCGATATGATCCGCAATCGCATTCGATACACGAGAGTCAATACCGCCGGGAGTGGTGGTCATTGCTTTTTCGATAGCATTTACAATTTTATCTTTATCAAATAAAGATTTTGTTCCATTTCGCTTAATAACATACTCCATGAGGCATTACCTCCTTATCAATAATAACGCTGCTCACCCATCATATTTGCGGCGTAATTCTCATACCAACGAGCCTTCTCTTCATCCTGCTTTGCGGTCACACCGGGCTTAGAGCCATCACGGAAACGATACTTGTAGGCATTGCAGATACAGAACCAACGGACGGCATCGTCGCCATACAGCTTGCGCATATTTTCGATGCACTCAGTGCCATGATAATGAGCGGGACCATCTACATACTCGTAATCGGTAGAATCTTCGGGCTTGTCTTCGTCATCGTGATCGTTTAGATCTGCGTACTCACAATTTTCGCAATCATAATCACATTCAGAATCGTCAATGTCGATATCCTGCTCATGAATTGCAAAAATCAGAGACAAACGAGGCATAGTATCGAAACCATCGATGTCAAGATCATTCGCCAACGCCCGCAGTGCGTCTGTATCCATTTCCTTCAGGCCGCCAATCTCCAGTCGCCCAAGGCGATGCCCAGTCTCTTCGTCAACCTCGCCTGTAGCAGTCACAATAACAGTTCCAAGCAGCTTATCATCATAATCGGGAGAGTCGCAGGTTTCAGGTTCAATCTTTTCGTCTTTGATGTTGTTCAGAACAGCCATATAATCCTCCTGATGACTCTTATAAATATCTGCAAGCAAAGGATGTACCTGAGAAGTGGTTTTGCCATCGCTCTGCTCTGCTAAATAACGAATCCATTCCTTTGGTTCAAAAATCTTCATAGCTTTTTCATTTAGTTCGTGATTGGAATACGCATGAATTAAAGTCATCGGAAAGTTAAAGCCCGGCATATCGTAAATCAGACGCAGGCGGCCATTCTCAATCAAGATATCGCAATTATTAATATTCATATGTACTCTCCTTACTTCTCTACGGTTTTATATACATCTGCCAGTTTCGGATGCCGTCCACAACAGCGGTTGCCTTCAGGGCAGAACGGATACTTAGGATTTGCTTCACAGGACGGAACCATCCATGCGGCAAGTTCAGGGCAAACTGTGGCGACTTGACTCTTGATCATCTGAAACATCGACCGGATTTCACTTTGAGCTCGAGTGCAAAGACGCAGATGGCTCATTTCAATTAGTGACCGTGCATTGATTGTGACGTATAACTTGGTGCAGCATGCATTCGGCAGGACGGCACGGGCATCTTCATTGGCAGCGTCATGATACTCTTTGAGAATACGATAGTTGTTTGCAGCGTCCGTCATCATTCCATCAAACACGTCCGCGTCTTCTCCATTGAACGGATTGACATAATCAAAATTATCCATGGAGACGTATCTCTGTGATTGTACACTCAGGCTGATATGACGATGACGACTTAATTGTGCCAACAGTGCTCGACTAACGCCGCTTACTTCAAACGTAAATGAAATGTGTTCAAGCACACTCCGATGACCCGTCGCTTTGCATCCCTTTACGATTCGATATGTATCTGTCGGTTCGGAATCATAACAGACACTCGCTGCCAGCTCTGCAATCGACAACGGATTTTTATCTCCATCTGAATTGACTGGTTGTGAATATGAGATCAACTTAACTTCCACTTACTGCTCCCTCCCTAATAAAATCTTCTACTGTTTTTTCGCCAGTCAGCACTTGTAATAACTGTTCTGGCGATAATTTATATGTAATAACATCGCCACATTCGTAACCGTATCGCCGCAACTGACGATAGTATTCTGCTGTAGCGCGTTCTTTGCGACCCAACTCTCTTTGATCGATTCCTGAAACCACAAGGCCTCACCTCCCTTCTTATTCTGTATTCACTACTTCAACCTCAATTTCGTAATCGTATTTCCAATATTTTGGAAACGCAACCATTGTGCCGTGTGCCCATAAGAAATAGATTTCATCCAACTCTGCTACAATTTCGTATCGATTACCGTAGCGGAGTTGCCAACATAAATTTTCGTCTTGATAATTAAGTTTTAGATATCGACGCATCCAACTTTTCATAACGTGCTCTCCTTAGCGTTCCCGAGAGAGCTTCTTCAGCGTTTCGGAGATCATCAATTGCACAATCGATAAACTCAGGCTCACAAAACTCAAAGTGATTCCAAGCAATTTCAAGTTCTTTGAGATCTCCTTTGAGCCCACTTTTGATTCGTTCATCATTATTCATACACCGTTCCTTTCAGCACCTCGAAATATGGGTCGCCATCTCGTTTTTCCAGCTGAGTCAATTGGCCATCATTGGCCACAGAATATAGACGGAAGTTTTTATAGATCTTATCGCCTTTGATCGTAGCCAAAGATGTGATGATGTAGTTGATGTTGTGTTCTTCTGTGCCATCCCTAAGTTGAACCTCAAGTCGTTCTTTCTTTGGAACAGCGATTTTTTGAAAATCGTTCATCTTTAGTCCTTTGGCATGGAATATACTTTTGTTCCGCAGGCATATTCGTCGCAAATTTCATCGATGACATCATAACATCTATCTTCAGACTCATATTCGCCAAAAATAATTCCACGGCTTGTAGCGTCCTGTCTTGCATAAACTTGGAGCCCAGATGTGTCAATAACCGCCATGCAATCTAAATTTATAACCCTTTTGTCTTTTGTTAAAAGTAGCATTTTACACCTCACAAATCAGCAAGCTGTGCAGGAGACCAGACATCTGGAATATCCCAATCTTCTTCCGATTTTCCATTATAAATTCCGTAGAAATATCCTTCGGACGGTACATAGATGATTCGTTGCCAGCCATTCATTCCATGTGACTTCTTTGGCTCAAAATCACGAGTCAAAATTCTACGTCCGCCACTACTATAAGCAGCTGCCTTTGTAGGAACTTCAACACATTTATTATCCAGAATCCGAAGAATGTGCTTAATGGACTTCTTGGAAAGATTCATAGCTTTCTCCTTATCCGTAACTCACTTCGTTCTTGTCGTTTCGGAACCGCACAAAGGTCGGGAATTGCAGAGACTCAAGGCCGGTCTTTTTATCGCAGCTGACCTCTTTATACTTGCACTCGACAATCTTGCCAATGTAATCATCGGGATTTTCCCACACAGTAGCTCTCATAGCGTCATCAAAACCAGAACCTATGCGGAGTTCATTACCTTTGTAGTCAACAACCAGAGCGCCCATCGTGCCGGCCAGACGGTTCTGACCTTCCTCAATCGCAGTAATACGAAGATCAACAGTATAAAAACGCTTGATTTTAAGACATCCAGTGTGACGCGCCCGTTTATAAGGAACCGATGTATTAAGCATGAGCCCTTCCCAATCATGTTTAACTGCATAATCGAGCCACTGAGGAATCACACTTTGATCAGTACCTTCGTAGACCATCGGTACGACCTGGATATTTTTGAGCCCTTTCTGCTCGATCGTAACGGCTAAATCTTCAAGCCATTTACGACGGAGTTTATATGGAGTAACAAAAGAACCATCTTCATAAGGAAGGCTGCCTTTGCCGTTCTCAAACTCATCAGTAGGAATCAAATCAAACACAACGAACTTGATCTGGCTTTTATCTCCATCCGAGTTCAACATACCAGTGCCAACCCGAAATGCCTCGCCGTCTGATAACCCTCTGCTATTACGGTATACCAGCTCACCATCGTAGACGTATTCATCAATCAGAGATTCATCGCCAAGCTCTTTGATGATGTCATTCTTAATATGATCGAGGCCGGTAAACTCTTGTCCCTGACGAGAAATGAACTTGCCACGGTAGAAGGTGCCCCGGTTACCATTCATCTTGCGGCTGAGACTGAACCAGGTGCCCGGCTTGAGTTTGACCTTATCGATAGGATATCCCTGCTGGACCTCCCAAACCGGAATGACCACTTTGCCAAAAATTTTATTAACCGTAGCAGCTTCAACACCCAAAGGCAAATTCTTAGTGAACACTCGAATCAGAAAATCTTTATGTGAAGCATTCCAGTAGATATAACTGGCTGCCATTGACAAAGCCATGTCAGAGCCGGTGTTGCACTCAGCCAGGAATAAGCAGATATCTTGGAAAGTGTGTGGAAATTTATCCACGATTCGCACCTTCTTGTTGATCTTCGCCTTAGAGATTCCTGTTGTGATCTGCGGATCGAGAATGAAATCAAGGAAGAAAAATAACGGATTCTCACCAATCTCGTTCTTAGCATCCAACAAGATTGTTGCCTTATCGGTCTTTTTTGTGGCCTTCTGAAGTTTTTTTGTCAGTGTTTCCAGCTTGTCCAACAGCACACCGTCCAAAATCAGCTCGCCTTCAAAATCAAGTGATGATGTCATCTTCAGTCCCCTTTCTTGTTCTCTTGGTTTTTTGCGGTAATTCATAATGAGTCAGCGCTTCACGCATTTCGTGGAGAAGAAATGCATGAATCAGCCATGATGTAGTATCTGGATCGCAGAAAATAATCTGACAGTTATATCGAGCAAGCCATGTGGTGAGACTGCCCAGCAGTGAAGCGGGTGTCATTTTACTGCGATATGCACCGCGATTGATCTTTTCCCATGAACCGTTTTCAATAAGTATGTAAGTTTTTGCTCCGGCAGCAGCCGCCCTGTCGAACTCTTTGGCGAACCGAATTCGATTCGTTGTGAAGTTGCCGCAGATTTCATCTATGGAATTTTTTCTTTCAATGGTCACTTTATCTGCCAATGAGAATTTTTCGCCATTCTGCAGTGTTACCTCAGCACTATAGTCACCAAAATCTAGCCGCTTACGCATATAAGCACATGGGAACGATGAGAGTCGCTGATGTAGAAGTGGAGTATCTTTTTCGCGGTCATCCACAATAATCACCATAGACTTGAGGATCTGAGTGATTTCGTTATATGTCACTTTGTCACCTCCTCTCATCTGACGTGTACGTATTTGCGAAGAATCGTTTCTTTGTCGGTCTTAGACTGAACCCACTGACCCTGCTCGTCTTTCGACCAACGGCCTTCTTCCCGCTCTTCATCGATGCGGAGGATGTCACCCTTTTCAATTGGAGCAGATTCCAGAGTGCGGGCTTTTACTTTGAGTCGGCGCTGTTGACCATTTTGTAAGATATATCCTAGAACTGTCTTGTTAGAGAATTTACCGTCAATATCTAGGACGTAGATATAAGAAGGATTCAATTTCGGAATAGTGAGCTGGATGTAACCAAGGCAATCAGCTTCATACTGGATTCGATCAGTAATAGAAGTTTTGATGTCTTCTGTTTCTCTCGCCAAATTCCGAACAATACCAAGCCAGTCCACATTGACATATTTTTTCTCAGTCTCTTTTTCGCACAAATGAAGCATCGTGTCATGAGAGAAGAGCCGATCCATGTCAATCTTGTTAAGCTGCTTTGCTCCGAAGTATTTATTAAAGATATCTACCTGGGCAAGAAGCTGATTGGGGTTCCCGAACTCCGAAAAGAAGTCAAGCTTAATAAGAATTTTAAGCTGGCTGCTGTCCGCGATTTTCTTCATTTTGTTCACCATAAGCAGATCAATAAAGGAACTGAACTTATCATTGCGAAGCTTATAAAACTCACGACTGACGCGCTTATTCAGGTACTTGATGGACTCCATGCCCTGATAGATTTTTTTATCGGTCTTATCGTAGACATATTCATCTCTTGAATGCCTAAACTTGATTGGCATAATTTGAATTCCACGCTCGCCAGCCAATTGAGTTGCCTTAATGATTTTATCTTGCGTATCTGCTGTATTAAGCAGCGCCGTGATAAACTCATGCGTGTAGTAGTAACGATAATACGCACAATAATATGTAAGAATTGAGTACCCGGTAGCATGGTTCAAACCAAACTGATACGAAGCGGAGTTCTCAATAACCTGTAGGAATTCTTTTGCTTCTGTCTCAGCAGTTTCTCTTGATTTTGTCGAGTGATTACAATAACCATTCAGGATACGAGGCATCGCTGCATCCAGTTCTGCTTTATTTTTATGACCGATTGCACGACGAACACTATCTGCATCACCGCCGCTCATATCACAGAACTGTTGGAGGAATGCAATAGTCTGTTCCTGAAAAACAAGCCAACCCAAGCTATCTTTTAACAGCTCGTCAATTTCAGGCGATGGGTTGTGATTTGCTTCGTGCCGGAAGAGTTTATCTCTGTAAGAAGCACCGCCGGGTCGAATGGCTGCTGTGACTAAGCTCAGATCTGCAATGCTGTGAACATCGTATTTTTTGAGCGAATCAAATGCAAAATCCTCAACAAACTGGAAAATGCCAACAGGAGATTTTTTCATATCATCCCAAACCTTTTGGTCATCGAAGTTCATTTCCCATGTGTGCGGGTACGAAATATCAGCCAGCTTACAAGTCTTATCAATGACAGATACTGTATCAAGACCAAGGATATCGTACTTTGCCAGACCGACTGCATGAGATGCTTCCATGTCAAGACACAGAATAGGCAGACCGTCTTTATCTTGGAAGACACCATACCTTTTATAGAGGTCTATTGGAGCGATGATAACGCCAGCTGGATGGTGAGACAGCGATACAATTGTCCCCTGCAATCCATTGAAATAGTAGAAGATATCAGGATGGTCTGCACGGCACTTTTCAGCGTCGGCGTCGTATTCCTTTTTCACTTTTGCAATTCGATCAAGGGAATAAGGATTCTCAGACTCATCTGTGCCCTGATTTTCTCGCTTCCAGACCTTAGCAAGAGCTCGTCCAATCTCGTCGATTGTCGCCTTTCCTGCCAGAGTACCCATAGCCAGAACATACGCACACTTCTCACGACCGAACGATTCAAAAATATGGTTATAAATTTTGGAACGATAAGCATCTGGAACATCGATATCAATATCGCCAATCTCTACTCGATTTTCGTTACAAAAACGAGAAAACACAAGATTCCAGCGGACAGGATTCACATCGATAATGTCAGTAATAAATGCACATCGAGATCCAGCAACAGAACCGCGACTTGGACCGAACGGAATTCCATCGCTCTTGCCCCAAATCATCAGGTCGCTCATAGATAGCATAAAACCCAGCATATTGGTCTTTTTAAAAACCTTTAACTCTTCTTCAATGTCTGCTTTAAACTGCTCAATTTCGTTCTCTGGAATAATTTTGCGTTTGACCTTATCGTTAAACATCCTGTGAGTACGACTGATATATTCCTTTTCGTCTGATTCTGTAGACCCCGTCAAAATTGGATATCTTGCTTTTGTGTTTAAAGTAAAATCCTTGACACTATCAGCCATCCGGTTCGTATTCCTGATTGCTTCCATCCAAACTTCGTGTGGAAGTGAATTTTGAACTTCAAACGCACTAACAAGTTGATCATAAGATTTGAATGTCAGGTCAAATTCGTCCTCGCCAGTGAACTCGATTCCCTTACCCATCATAAGGATCTTGCGGCACTCTGCTTTATACGCATTCAGACTGTGAGTATCAGTTGCAGCAATCAGTGGCTTATGATATTTCTTGGAAAGCTCCCAGAGATACTGGTTATATTCCTTTTGATCGTCGCAATCGTGATATTGAATCTCATAATAATCATAGGTCTCACATAGTTTGTCATAGACTTCCTGACGAAATCCATCACATTCTGACGTGTATTTACGAAGTGGACTTGCCAGACAGGCAGAGATTTTGATGATGTTATCAGACAAGCCAAAGAACTCTTCAAAAGTAATGCGCGGCTTATAATACTTGTGGTCAGCATCATAAGATGTGCCCATTACTTTATTTAGCTCCAGAACACCACGAGCATTTTTGCAAAGAAGAATCGTATGGAAGTTATCGCGAACTTTATAGCGTCCGGCATCCATCATTTTACCAATTTCCTCTTGTGCTTCCTGTGGGTCCCATCCCTGATAAGATTCATAAACCTCGTCTGGAATCTCTGGATAGTGATATATCTCAGAAGTAAGATACACCTCGCAACCAACGATAAACTTCAACCCTTTCTTTTCTGCGTACTGTTTCTTTTCAGTCCAGTTAAGGTTGTAACCATGGTTGGTAGAAGCAATCGCTTTCATCCCGTAAGAAGCAGCAAGATCAACATAGTCTTCCCATTTTGTACAAGAATCAAGGAGCGAACCTTTATCGTCGTGCAAATGGTATACAACATAGTTTTGCTCCATGAATCCTCCTTAAAACAAATCGTCTATACCGACCACGCTTGTGTCTTTTGTCGCATAAAACGACCGTTTGTTGATGCAATCCCGAAGCGGTTCACAGGTTTTGCGATGACCGCAAAGATTGGTACAGAAGAAATTGGGACTGCCATTTTTTTCTTCAATCTCTCGTGCAGGCCACTCGCCACTGCGTTTCCGCTCCTCGAACTCGTCCGCTGTTTCGTTTATGTAATCGATGCATTCTTTGCGCAGTTCATCGGTGACAGGATACGGTCTGACATATGTAGTCAATTTGAACTGACAGCGAATATCTTCCGGTAGATCATTGATATCGTTCGATTCGATAAATGCCTGGGTAACAATCTCGATCTGCTCACTGTCATACCCGGCGGCTTTCATTTTGGAACGAACCGTTGACCGCAGCGTGTAACCCACTTTGCATCGATCAAGCACCTTTTCGGCTGGTTTTGCACGTTTTCCAAATCCGGTTTCGTATGTAATCTTGCAGTATTTCACCATGATCCAACAAGGAACGGCCGTTTTGAACCCAGCCTGTTCAAGTGCCAGAGTGTACGCAACCAGCTGACGACCATAGTGAAGCAGGTCTTCATCCTTAAACTGACTGGAAGTCTTGATATCTAACACCTGCAACCGCCCGTCTGGCAGGACACGAATCAAATCCGCATAACCTTGAAGATAGCGATCATCACGAATCTTCAGAATAAGCAGCTTCTCGACTTCATACTCGCCTTTTGGACTGATCCAATCACGAGCCATACAGCGCATGTTTGAGATCCATTTATCGCGGATGCCATTGCCACCATCTCTCGTTTTGGGAAAATCAATCCCAAGCATATCGAGTTCGTCCAGACCGTTTTCAATGGCAGGACCAATATCCGCTTCTGTGTTCTTCCCTTCAATAATTCCTTCCAGCGTATCGTGGACCACAGTACCAAGAGATGAGTACACATTGGCGCACTGTTCGCGCTTTTCGACATATGTAAGATATGCATTATACGGGCAATCATGAATCGTGCCGAGCTTTGAATAGCTGTACACTTGCGCCCCTTTGTCGTATAAAACCTGTAGTTCTGGGGCAACGACTCTTTGACCCATTTACATCACTCCTCCACCCATTTCACATATTTTGTTACGCCCTCTTTGTAAACATCCTTACCAAGATCAGCGATATTCATTTTGGAGCCCTCCTGAATCAACCCGTCAGGCCAAATGTATCCAACCTTTGTTTTTAAGATCGGATTGTTCACGATAAGTTTTTTACATTCGTTGACCAGGTGCTCTTCTTCAAGTCCTTCATCGTAAGCCAGAATGATTTTCTTTGGTAGCATTCGTTTGATGTATTTGGCTTGTGTATCTGATACATGACAGCCGCACGTTGCAAGGGCAATATTGCAGCCGAACGAATCGCATTGCTGGACTGCCTTTTCAGATTCAAACAAAACGATGTTCCCTGTTTCCTGAATCCGATAATAATTCTCAGCGTATCCAAATAGTGTTTTACTGCGCGGACAAGCGATCAATGGATACCAGCGTTTATCGTGTTCACACTCGTAATTGGCGCGGCCCATAATGCCGACCAAAGAACCATCAGTTGCACGCTCTGGGATCGTGATTCGATTTGATTCCACATCATAACCGACACCGAATTTTTGCTGAGTATCAAGGCTGATACCATCTTTAATGAAGCGGAGATTGTATTTATTAGCATATGGTTCCAGAGTCTCCTCCGGGTACGTTTTCAAATCTTCCATCTCTTCTTCATAGTCAGGCATCAGTTTTAAAAAGAATCCACCGAACGGCCAATGCGTTTTGATGTTGACCTCTTCTTCTGAGATGCCAGCCTTTTGTGCAGCGAATTTCAAAGAATCTGGAAATGAACATCTTTTGACATCCATAATCAGACTGAAAAGATTTCCCTTTTGGTTTGTAGAGAAAACAAAGAACCGAAGCGTACCGCAATCGAGCATACAACTGGTTGGATTTCGTTGTTCTTCCCGAGCAAACCGCAGATTATTTTTGAGAGGATTGAACTTGATATTTTCAAAGCCAAGCGCTTCAAGGATCTGAATGATTTTGTCTGGCTGATTTTCAAGCTTAGACGTTAATACATTGACATCCATTCATATCGAAGCCTCCCTCCTTATTTATCTGCGGTCGTACTGGCCATGGTCATTTACAATGGTACAGAAACCAATTTCGATCCAACGGTTCCAAGCTGAATCCCACTGATAAAGAAGAGTTTGACCATCTTCATCAGAACGAGTTTTATTCAAAAAAAGAACCATATATTTTTTATCTTTATCCATGATGAATGGCTCTTTGATTTTTGGATTATCCTTATTCCGCCGATAGGGATTACAATCAAATTTCTCACCGGTATATTCGTCCTGCCAACACGCCCTGGCAAATACAGCTTGAGCTACCACTTCTTTTATCTGTTTTGAGTTTGACAGGCAAGTTGCGTCAAGCCAACGCTGATTCGTAGTATGTAATGCCAACTGGAAAGTGCAGATCATAGCGACCTGTTCTTTTGAAACAGTATTAAAAATGCGACGGCTGTTCATCAACAATGCCTGCCACATCTTATCGTCAATACCGTCATCCGACTTCATGGTGTCATAGATAATTGCCTTTGTGCCGGATCTTGCAAGACGCTTGATGTACTGAAGTACCTTAGAAGTGTCGTTTTCGAACATTTTTACAAAGCGAATATTGGAATACTTTTCTTTTGTAATGGCTGCTGCCTTACGAAGCATCTCCAATTCCTCTTCATTAAAATGGCCAAGACTGAGCTTCTTACGGGTAATTTTCCAGTAGTCCAATTCTTTCGTGAGGATGTGAACCAGTAACATATTTTTATATGCTTTGCTCTGCATTTCGTTTGAAATAATCGCAACGCCTGTGCCACCTTCTGCAAATGGGAGGACCATATTTTCAAAGATAAAACTTGATTTTCCTGTGCCGCTGTGACCAGCAAACAAATACATATCCCCAACAGGAGCGCCAAGCGTCAGATAATTCAATAGAGGTGCTCCGGCTGCATAACTGATTCCCTGATCCATGCCGGCATTGCACTGCTGGATGTATCTTTCATCAACAACAAGATTTTCGATTTTTGAATCGTTGCCGGTTGTTAGCGCCACACTGTTATTGAGCAGCTCGAAAGTGTTATACACATCTTCATTCGTGGCATCCTCAAAGCGCTCCGGGTGACTGAGTAGATCGTCATACTTGGTGGCCAAGATTTTAAGCGTATTCATTTTGGCTATCTGGTTGTAATAGCTGTCCGTATTTTCCGGATCGACCAGATCCATCATCGCCTTACAAGCACGCCATCCGTTCAACTCTTCGTAGTGCCGACGTAGTGTGGGTTTGTCTGCCAGATATGTATCGAGAGTGATGTTATCGATATTAGAAAAGCCCTGCCGACGAATGCCGCGACCGACCATGAAATAGAAAACCTGTTCTTCACAGATCAGGGTTTTATCTGTTCCTTCGTTGATGTTTTTGTAATCGTCGTATCGCTGGGGATCTTTCCAAAGACAAAAAACAAAGCTTGCTTCGGCCTGTACACGATTTGCTTCGATCTTTTCAATCGCCTTGGTTAAATCCACAAATCGTCACCTCCTAGCAAGCTGCTAACATCTTTTCCCTTGTGTACCGCACCGACATTCGACAAATCAACCATCGTATCGAAATCAGGACGAGATTCCTCTTTGACTGCTTTTTCAGTCTTGTTTTTCTCGCGGCGATAAACAGCGGCGATATTATTTCGAACAATGGCCATTAGATAATTGGCTTTTGCTGTATCATCAGAAAAGTTCTTGTTCGTGATTGCCCATTGAATTGCAGTACGCTTCTCATCTAAGGTCATCTGAATAATTTCATCAGAATAAAACTCCAGTTCTTTCAGGCGTCGGAACACAACTGTCGGCATCGGCTGTCCCCCATCAAGGTCATAACCAATCAAACCAGCAATCGTATTGCACAGCTTCTTATATGACTCGGTCGTTCGCCCTGGCTTCTTTTGAGGTTTTGGTTTCTCCTTCCGAGCCTTTTCCTTCCGACGGCCTTCGAGCCAAGCCTGATAAACGGCTTCAGACTGAAAATATCTATTATTGGGAGCCTTGTAGAATTGCTCTTTT